>ULYL01034736.1_pt1 | contig 66290 bp, 40 predicted proteins | sample 1962211 | NCBI WGS metagenome assembly ULYL01 (sample SAMEA4835864, study PRJEB28245) | human gut metagenome | biome: gut microbiome; material: fecal sample | place: Denmark | collected 2008
ATCGTTAGGTTGTTTTTGACTGATTTACGAGCATCCCTAATTATTCCAAAACAAAAATGCTACAGAAATGAGAGATTGGGGGCAAAAGCTGCTGTTTTGCGCCTACACTCCTACAAAAGTCGTTGTCAGAGAGTACCATCAAGCGGTTATCTTCATCCCAGTACATCTCACGGGTAGTATTCGTAGAGTCGTTCGTTACCAGCGTAGGATTACCGTTGGCATCATAGGTGTAATGGTCGTGACCAATCTGCGTTGGAGCCGTCGGGTGGTTACTGTCCTCATACTTATAAGCAAAGTTATAAGACTTGGCAGTTGTCGTTGAGTCCACCTTCTGCACCTTGGTCAGCGGTTCACTCATCCGTCCGAACGACATCACCATATCATACGAAGCACACTTAGCCTTACCACTGGCATGAACAAGGCGGTTCAGTTCGTCATACTCATACGTATGCGAACTCCTTCCTCCCAGCTTCGCCTTGTTGAGTTTCGTCAGCGACGTTGGGTTGGCAGCATTCGTAATACCGAGGATATTGTCCACAGCATCATACTGGTACCTGTTCTCCATGACAGTCTGACCATCCGCTGTAAGGTTCATCACCTGCAGACGTTCACGCTGCTTATCGTAGGTATAGGTAGTCTCCGTGCCATTACCGAGCTTCGTATAGACCGTATGACCCTCCTTGTCGTAACCTATCCTATCAACAATAACGCTCTGACGTCCCTGTTTATTGCTCGTCATGCTCTCTACCTGTCCAGCCGCATTGTAGTGATAAGTCACCACTTCACCATCAGGATAAGTCATCGTCTGCACACGGTTCCAGCTATCATAGGTGGCACCATAGACATAAGTCCTGATATCCGCCACACTCGCCATGACTGTACGGACAGTCTTCGTCACCTCACCCTGTCGACCATAGTAGTAGGCTTCACCGCCACTCGCATCCTCAACGAGGGCAAGACGACCGGCACGGTTGTACTTATCGCCAGCCTTACCATAGGTATATGTAACATGGTTGAAGAGATTTTCAGAATAAAGCACCTCATGCAGCCGCTCGAAGTCGTAGGTGTAAGAGATGTAACCCTTGTCAGATATCGACTTCCTAAGCTCTGCCGTGAGCTTCGTCAGGAGGTTGCCTGCCGCATCATAAGTCATCATTTATTTTTCATTCTTAAGCTCCTCTCGATCACGAATCCTTTTGATAAATTTTAGACAGCACGAATATAAACAGACTATCGTAAATAAAAAAACAACATCCCATAAAAAAGGCTCTATCAGTAACTTATTGTATGGAAAAGTGGAATCATATTTTGCACTCGTTAAATGGATAAAAATAAAAGGTAAACCAATATCTATTTTTCCATCACTAGAAAAAGAAAATATATAGAATAATAATGATAGAATATTTATCAAAACATATAGGGCAATAATAAAAACAACCTGTTTCATAATTTCTTATCTGTTTACTTTATTATTTCTAAAATTTTCAAGAATTATGCTAATCTGCTCTGGATTAATATCAGTAGATTTGTAATCATCTGTATATTTATTAGCTCCACTAAACATAACATTATATCTATTTCTTTCTTGTTTGTAACTATCATAGTATTGGCTTCGTCCAAAAAGTCCTAGAAACCAAGCATCAGCTCCATCAACATGCAATAAACCTAAAGAATGGCCAAATTCATGAGGCAATGTATTTCTGTCTTTACCATTAATTATATTATTTACATATCGTTCATTAAGAAATACTACTGATCCACCTATTTTATTTACTTTTCCATAAATACCTCGAAGTTGTGAAGCAGGGAGTATATTCAATAGGTGTTCTCTGTCTCGTAATTCCGATTTATTACTAATGACGCGAAATCTAACTGAAACATTGACGTTTACCTTTCTGAATTTCGTTGGCAAAGTTCTTGCAACATAAAGATTATCCATTCCTTTTTGACTAACAGAGTTCTTGTAATTCATACCTTCTACATATGAAATTCCATAAGAACTTTGTAATTGGCTGGACAAAACATTTCCTAGTTTTTTCAAATCAAATTTTTTATTACTTGAATTTAAAATGGCAACTGTTAAGGTGAGATTAATAGTAACATTCCCGTTCTTTTGTGTTACAGAAGACTCATCCCACTTTCGTCCATCCAGATCAATCATCCTAATGGGATTATCAAGTGTATAGACATATCCACCAGTAGTTGTATACTTCTCCGCCAACGGATCCACTCCATACCAAATACTTGCCATAGGATTCATGTACCTTGCACCATAATAGTACAAGCCTGTTTCCTCATCAAACTGTTTGCCGTTGAACTTATACGGCAGGTCTTCACTGCTGCTATGCTCGTCAACTAACAGTTCACCATATGGCAGGTAAGCATCATACTGAGTGATGTTGGCATGATCGTCTGTGATGTAAGATGTTGAACCTAAGTGGTCACTGTGATAGAAGAAGGTTTCTTCTTTCGTAGTATCGTTTGGGATATAGCCGTAACCAGCCTGAGGGTCATCAGGGTTGCTTGGGTCATTCCAGCTTACAGGTGGACCAGGGTTGGTATTCGGTGTGGTGTTAGGGCGTGGAGTCTGAATCCACCCCTGTGGCACATCATGGTTGCCGAGTTCTGTGAGGACGGCATTATATCCAACACCCGTGTTCTCTGGATCACCGTACGCACCCTTTTCCGTCGGTACACCTGGTGCAATGCCCTGCTGCTTATAGTATGCCTCTTTCTGCTTCTGAATCTGATTCATACGCTCAGCATAATCCTGCTGACCAGCCGTTACGTATGAGCCGTTACGCCCATAGACGTTATTGAACAGACCCGTTCCTATCCTTGATGCTATGCGCTTATCACCGATAAAGTAATGCTTCGTGAAGCGGTTCTTGTTGACAGAGAGGATACTTGCAGGATAAAGCGTGAAGTTGTCCGTCTCGTGGAAAGTAATACCCTGTGGTGCGCCATTGATATACACACCCTCCATCGTACCGTAACTCTTCATGATACGTTCACCGGCAGCGTTGTAAGTGTAACGGCTTGTCTTGCCATTGTCAGAGAGAACCATCAACCGATTATCCTCATCCCAGTACATCTCACGGGTAGTGTTCGTTGAATCATTCGTTACCAGCACAGGGTTGCCGTTGGCATCATACGTGTAATGATCGTGACCAATCTGCGTTGGAGCGGTGGGGTGGTTACTGTCCTCATACTTATAAGCAAAGTTATAAGACTTGGCAGTTGTCGTTGAGTCCACCTTCTGTACCTTAGTGAGTGGTTCACTCATCCGTCCGAACGACATCACCATATCGTAACTTGCACTTTTTGCCTTACCGTTTGCATGAACAAGGCGGTTCAGTTCGTCATACTCATACGTGTGCGAACTCCTTCCTCCTAACTTCGCCTTGTTGAGTTTCGTCAGCGACGTTGGGTTGGCGGCATTCGTAATACCAAGGATATTATCCACAGCATCATACTGGTACCTGTTCTCCATGACAGTCTGACCGTCCGCTGTAAGGTTCATCACCTGCAGACGTTCACGCTGCTTGTCGTAGGTATAGGTAGTCTCCGTGCCGTTACCGAGCTTCGTATAGACAGTATGCCCCTCCTTGTCGTAACCTATCCTGTCAACAATAACGCTCTGACGTCCCTGTTTATTGCTCGTAAGACTCTCCACCTGTCCTGCAGCATTGTAGTGATAAGTCACCACTTCACCATCAGGATAAGTCATTGTCTGCACACGGTTCCAGCTGTCATAGGTAGCACCATAGACATAAGTCCTGATATCCGCCACGCTCGCCATGACCGTACGGACAGTCTTCGTCACCTCACCCTGTCTGCCGTAGTAAAACGCTTCACCGCCACTCGCATCCTCAACGAGGGCAAGACGACCGGCACGGTTATACTTATCGCCAGCCTTACCATAGGTATAAGTAACACGATTAAAGAGGTTTTCTGGATAAAGTACCTCATGGAGTCGCTCGAAGTCGTAGGTGTAAGAGATGTAACCCTTGTCAGATATCGACTTCCTAAGCTCTGCCGTGAGCTTCGTCAGGAGGTTGCCTGCCGCATCATAGGTCATGTCCGTCTCACCTGCATCAGGATGATTCACCATCAGTTTGCGACCAAGTAGATCATAGGCATACTTCGTCTCCTTGCCGTTAGGATGCTGAACAGTCATCACCTGACCGACAGGGTCATAGCTGTACTTCACCGTGATATCCTCACCACGGGCATGCTGCACCGTCTCCCGGTTGCGTCCCTTGGCATCCGTATAGCTCTCCGCATATCGTCCCAGTGCATCCGTGACTGTTGTCTGGAGCATCGGTTCACCGTCATGACTGCCGATAGAGTAAGCCGTACGTGTCACACTTTCGTCAGCAAGCGTAACACTCGTGGTACGGTCGTGTGCATCATACTCCGTTTTTGCCTGTAGGTCACCCGTAGCATGGTTGTAAGTGCCGATGTTACCATAGCTTTCCGTCATTGGGTAATAAGCTGTAATGTTACGTCCGAAGGCATCGATGACAGCCCTTCCACTGACGATGGAGACCTTTTGATTGCTTCCACCAGACCACACCACACCCGTCTGCTTCGTCTGGACAGCACGCATCAGTGAGTCGGCGAATGTATAAGTGTCAATGTTTCCGTCCTTAGAATAATGGATGGTATGTGCCTTACGTTCTGCAGGGAAGTACTCAAAGCGGATAGTAAACGGCTGATTGCTCTCTATCTCATACGGAGCACGGATAGTCATCTGTCTGCCCAGTGCATCGTAAGTGTATTCCATCTTCTGCCCGTTGAGGTCAGTCGTTACAGACGGAGCATTCCAAAGACCATCATAAGCCGTGCTGGAGCTATAGCCGTATGCATCCTTGACACTTGTCACAAGACTATGATAGAGGTCATCATAGGTATAGGCATAGAACATACGCTGATGGTTATAATTTTCCGGCTTCGTCATGCGTGTGATGTTGCCATAGCCATCGTAAGTCATGTTATAGACAGAAGGCTTGTCACCGTTATGGAGCATGATCTGCGTTATCTCACCGTTGCCGTCCACTTTCGTTGAGCGTTCACGATAAGTCTTACCACCACTGCTGACAGCGATATGGCTCGGAACACTGACAATATACTTGTCGGCTATCTTATGATAGTTAATGTTTGCCTCTAAGCTATAGGCTGTTGTCGTTTCCTTATATCCCTGCAGGTTACCATAGTCATCGTAAGTATTGCTGACAGCAACCGCCAGACTGTCCCCACTATTTACATCAAAGTTACTCTGAACAAGAGTCTTTAGGGCAGGGAAGACAACAGCATCTGTCGTATTATTACCAACGACGAGTGTCTTCAGGTCGTAGTCATATAGAGATCCCTGCAGTTTCTTTCCATCAGCGGTATAGAGATATTCACTCGTAACAAGCCCATGAGCATAGTAATCCCTGTTCTTACCATAGGTCTGTACGGAGTAACGATAGAGTCTGTCACCGTTCTCTGTATCTATCTGATTAGTACGTACCTGCTTGAAACCATAGAAGTCACGCTCACGACGGTCACGATAGCCATCACTATATTCGAAGGTGTTCTTGCTTCGTACTGCTCCGTTCTCCTTGTATCCACCTGTCGTCTCAACAGATGACATCACCCAGCGACGTCCCGGCAAGTCGTAACTTGGAGTTGTCTGCTCATACCCGATATGGATATGTCCACCAAAAGGAAGAGTCACAGAGCGCAGCATGTTCGTTCTGCCCGTAAGGTTACGGTAGACGATAAGCTGCTTTGCCCCGTCAGATATGATAAGGTCGGGACGTCCGTCACCATCAATATCTCTCAAGGCTGCACTTGTGAAACTAACACCACTTGACCAAGATTTGGTAACCTTAGTTGTAAACCTTAGTTTTAAAAACAGAATATGTATTGGAATGGAAACAGCAAAATTACCATATTGAGAAACGGACGTTGCCAATGACTCATTGAAACGACCTTGTTGTTCTTCGGAATAAGGAATAAAACCAGAACCCGTATTCAACATTATAGTGAACTTTCCACCACTACGAGTTACCATATCAGGTAAGCCATCGCCATTAACATCTATAAAAGATACATTATATTTTGTTGTCGTCTTTGTTCCGTTGACACCGAAAGAAATATCAGCATTACCAAGTACCCCAATGGATGTACCAAGTCCTGCACCCCATGTGCTATTTTCAGAAGACTCCAATGATGTAACACCGCTACTCTCCTCATTTGTAAAGTTATATCCAAGACCAAACTTCACCTTGTCGCCCAAGAGCATATCAGGTAATCCGTCGCCATTGATGTCTAACCAGTCACTCTCTGTATGAGAGGTACCAGAAGTAAAGTTTCCACTTGCGCTCACTGACACACTGGAGATAGCATTACCATTGGATGAATTCTTCGTATCACTACCGCCTGGTGTTTCATCGTCTTGTGGTTTAGGATTGATACTGATAGCTAAAGCGTTCTTTGCCGAAGCTTGTTTTGATAGACTTCCATTTGCTCCGACAGTAGAAGAGCTTGCTTTGAATCTTGGTTGACTGACATTTAATTTCATGCGATCTTCACCAAGTGTACCCGTTGCTTTTGTGTATTGAGTAACAATACTGCCATCCACTTCCTCTAACCAATCAGGGTAACCATTACCATTGATATCCATTAGAGCTACCTTGCTATAAGAAGTCTGTGTACTCTTACTGCCACTGAGTCCTGCGTAGGAGATTCCACCGCTTACACCATAGCCATTACTCTTTGACTCACTCATGAGCACAGGGGCAGACAATTCACCTGCATTCTTAGCATAATAGACATTGTCTATTATGATAGCATCCTCGCCGATACGAGAACTACAGATTGTATCTAAAGAGATAAAGACATGCTCAGATCCACCAACATACATCCTCTTGTTTGCATCATATCCCATAACAAAGAAGCGCTGTTCGTTGACAGGAGTAAGACTATTTGCAAGTTGATTGCCATCGTGTGTAGATTTATAATGCTCGGCCATATCCTTATATTTATCCCTGTCAATGGTCAGTGCTGATACTTCTATTGGCTGGGTAGCATAGGCTTTATTGCCATTATAGGCGAATTGTCCCCATCCTCGATAGAGCCTTCCATAATCAACAGAGTTATACCCAGAGAAAACACAAGCCTCTAACGTATCCACAAGAACACGCTGTTCAGCAGTAACAACTGTAGATGTGGCACTTTGGTAAGAAAGACTATCGCGTAAAAGACTAACTTTGGCATGAGTAGATTTAGATAATTCGTTACTTACTGCAAAAGTAGCAGTCACCTTACCTGTATTTAATCGTTTGATAAGTGTTGTGTCTGTAACTATGATAGTATCTACCTTGAGCGTATTGGAAGTATTCAGACGACAGGTGTGGTGCAATACGGGAAGTCCGTTTTGATCATGTAAAGTGAGGTAAACTGTAGCAGTATCTGTGTCATTCTTTTTATCTTCACGCACAACGGATAGTGTTGGAACAATAAAAAGTTTAGGACGGTATTGTCTATTCAATACGGTAACACCCTGTTTCAACACTTTGCTCCCTGCTATACTAACAGGCTTGTTGAACATCCTACGAGATGCAACAAAACGTACACTTTCTTGGTCATCTTCATAATTATAGCTACCCGCCCATTGTACTTTTGTCCAATCAACTGGGGATGTGGTTGTGATTTCAAAGAAGAATGAAATAGAATCTTTCTCATTTATGTCATCAGTATAATCGTAGGAGCCATTGACTACACTATCAGCTGGAAGTTTAAGCCGTTTTACAATCGTTTCACCATGTTGATCCAAGCGTGTGACGATAAGTGTAACATCATCAGAAGTCTTCCCCTTCATATAAGGAGCGTGAAGCGTAACCTTACCAGTACGATTAAATATAGCAACATTGTTTTCACCTTCTATATAATCAGCCTTGCTGTTATATGTTTTTAAGTCTTCTGACAGATACCTATCCTTGCCAACAGGCAAAGATATATAAGTAATTATGGGATTCCAAAGAACTCTGTCGTCCTCACCATCATATCGAGACTGAAGACGGAAGAAAATTCTGTCTCCTACTTTTACATCACAATTAAGATTGTTGGTTTTGCTACCAGCTTGTAATAAAGAGTCGCGGACCATGAAACCATTGCTCTCATGTTGAATGCTGTAGATGATGCCATCACCTTGATTGCTAAGTTTTTTTATAGTACTTTGTATGTTGACCTTGCCAGCAAAAGGTGCGCACCACATCCGGACGGCATCATTCAGTGGATATTCCTTTTCCAAAGAGTCACGGATAACCTTATAGTCTGGAATAAAATGCTTATCAATAGGTGATCCTTCACCAATAATAGGATTGGCAGTCACATTACTTGCAGGACTAAATACAGGTTTACCGTCTACAATATGATTGAAGTAGACCTGACCATTGACAGCTATGTCTGTAAGTCCATCACTGTTGAAATCATAAAGATAGGTGGTAGTCTTGTCCTGATCTTTTGAATGTGTATAAGAAATTCCAACAGAAGCACCAAGTTTTTTTGTAATACCAACTTCAACAGCAGCATCTGCATTAAGAGAACGACTGATACTATTACCTTCAGAGAAAGAGTTTACTCCTGGTATCCGTAACTCTTTACCAAAGAGTAAATCCTTTCCATCTGCACTCATGTTTTTACGATAGAAAAGTTCGTTACCTCGTTTGAAAAGCTTATCAGGCAGTCCATCACCATCAATATCTATGAAAGCAACTTTACCTGTATTTGAACTTTTGCTATTAGAGAAAGATGGACCGACGTTTACTGTTCCACCAGTGAAACCTACACCTATCATTGTTCCCCCACCTGTAGTACGGCTTTTTGAAGCTCCACCACCAAGAATACTAAGATTGTCATCACACCCACGAACCGAATGACTGAGGAATGGTTCGTAATCTTCTCCTTCGGCCTTCCATATCTCTTCCTTAGAAGAGAAAAGACCATTTTTGAGGTCATTGTAATAGTCAAAGGATTGTGTAGCAACCTTACCATCCCTACTATCGTTCTGATCAATGCTCTTTAGCAGCATTTTGCCAAACGGTCCTTCTTCATAGTTTAAGCTATAGCTGCGGAGTTGCTGACCATTATTCTTCACTGTGACCTTACGGAGTAGCCCTTTGTCCCTTTGCATAATGCCAAGTCTTCCGCTACTCGTTACATCTTTTCGGTCTGTGGCTATAGAGTCAATATTGAATTCAATGCTATACAGTCCTTCCGTCTCCCCGAATCCTGTCCATGTATAGCGTTCAGGATAAAGGTTATTGCCAGACTTCATGTAATGGAAAGCAGCAAAGTTTCCGTGAACATCGGTAACACGGTCAAGTGCCCATTTGATACGGTTACCCTTGGTGTCGGTAAGAGAAGTTGCATCACTGACATGACCACCATGACCACCATAACTGTAGACTGTACCATCCTTGCCAGTCACTTCCCAGTAATAGTTCTTCGGGCTGTTACCCTTTCGGATAATCCTACTGAAACCACCTTCTGTCATTGGATAGAACTGCTTGTCTGCCTGTCTTGCCAAAGAGTCAGTCCTACGATAGAGTCGGTCACTGAGCTGCTGTCCCATGAGAAGATAGCTCTCACTTTCTGACTTATCATCGAAACGTGGTACACCCCATCGGGTCTCTATGTCAATGCTCTGTACAGGAAGACTCCATCCATAGCCAACAAAGCTACTACCGCCCTCGCTGCTATACTGTAAGCCGGCACTTACACCAATATCATTACGCCCTGCAGGAACTTCGAAAGGATAGGACAGTGACGCCGTACCATTCTGATTAGCTGATGGGGCTTCAATCTGCTGAATACCCGCTGCTGGGTCAGCAGCCTTCAGCTCACTGATTCCTGTAGGGACATAGTTCTGTGTTTCGGGACTCTCTGGAACCTTGATGATACCGTTGATGACATCCGTAAAGTGTGAAGTCTCTGCCATTGCCACCTCACGTTTAGTATCAATACCTTTCGACTGGAGCATTGTCCAACGTTGGTGCAGTTCATCATAGTAATAGGTGTGGATATCATCTACAGTATAGCCTTTCGGTATCAACGTGCTGTCGTAGGGGACAGAAATACTTGCCAGATGATGGACGAAGTGATTGCCATGAGGTAAGAAGCGATAACCAGACACCGTATCTGTTCTTGCCATCAATGTATCACAACTACCTGTAACGTTCACCATACCCGTAGGCAAGGTTGGTAGTTCACCTTTTCTAAGTGGTGTAATACTAAGAACTTTACCCTTTTCCATAGCCTCACATGGTACGGCAAGCTGGGCACGCCCAACATTGAGCGTATCGCTGTCGGAGTTGGTAAAGAACTTGCTGACGGTACGTTTGCCTAAGTCTGCAATAAGTCTTGCAGACTTCCTGTTCGCCTTGTGAGTATCTACACGATTCCCCTTTTGATTTCTTGCGATTTCTTCGGAGATTCTCTTCACAGGTAAGTTCTGTACACTGTCCTTAACTTGTTTTCGTAAGGAAGTAGCCTTTCGGGAAATGCTATCTTTTTGTACAGAAGAGACTGTATTAGTACATGTAGAATCACTGATTACAGTTTCTTTAGCAGAACGATTACTTCCACCATTACAGGAGTTTAGTATGATTCCTGCAAGCAACAGGAACGGAAGGAGGAATGAATGTGTTGAATACTTCATTATTCTTGCTATTTTGTTTCAGACCTAAAGGTCCTCAGTATATATACTTGCGTTGGAAAATTTATAAAGGATAAAAAGAGAATTACTTTCTCACCAGTTTAAATGTCTTTTCTTTGCTACCACTTTGCAGTGTCAATAAGTAAACACCTGTCTGTGGAAGATAGACTTTAGTGGAGAAATATGTATCTGGCATATTCGCCTGACGACTGACAAGAGCTCCACCCGCCGTATAGAGTGCCATGTCCAATGGAGCAGCTTCGCTCAGTTCCACCTGGACACCGACATATCCATTCGCCGTTGGATTAGGACTTACACTTACATTCGCAAAGAAGTCACTATTTCCATCGGAAGGATTCATGGAAGGAATTTCTGTGATACCCGTCTTAGATATCTGAAACTCATTCTCAGACTTGTTGTCCACATGGTCTGTCGTCGTAAGAAGGTATTTTCCTTCTATGAGTCCATCAGCAGACTGTATGCTGTCGCTTGTAGTACGATTGAAAACAGACATGTGTTCTCTCTGTAGAGTCATCTTGTAAGGGACAATACCTCCTGTTACTCTAACAGAAAGTGTTCCTGTGCTGCCGCTCTCCTCCGTTGGCTGCGCTACTTCTATCGTTGTAAACATATCTTTGGCAGCTCGTAGCGTGAAGACATCATGCCTTCCTAACGGTATATTCTTAAAGACAATACTGTCACCAACTGTCGTATTTGCCTTATGATAGCTTAGAGTTTTGACAGGAAAGCTACCCGTTCCTGTAGGATCAACGGCAAGATAGTAGCTCTCACCTTCTGCAAGAGGCTGTATCTGGCGTAGCTGCTTGCTATCAGCTACAACATCAACATTGGGCTTGTCAATCCGTGTTGCTGTATCCATCCATCTTCTACCGAGCCACTTGCCGTAAGCCTTACTCTGACGGAAAGAAAGTTTACCATTGTTGTCACCCCAAAGAAGACTCTCACCATCTTCAAGAGGTTTGCTCATACTGATTGTAAGGAAACCGTCTTCCTCACAGCTCTTGGCTCTTGTCTTATGCAGGGCAGAGGCTTTGTCTGAGATAAGACCAGCTATACGGTGGCTATAGTCCTTGTTGGTATAACCATTCCAAATAACCTCGCTTCTTGAATTAAGGTAACTACTGCGAAGACTCACGCCGTATTTCAATGCGAGGTAGCTTTCCACACGGCAACGTTCTGTATCGGAAAGGCGGCGATCGAAGACGGTATACTCAACAGTTCTGCCATCAAGGTTCTTTACAGGCAACTTAGCGTTCCCATTCCGACCGATATGCAGAGTCTGACCGTTGCTCATATTGGAAGAGGTCGTATAGCTGTAAAGTCGCATTTCAGGCAGAGATTCCTTGGCATAATTCATAAAAGTACCGTCACCAAGGTTAGCAGCACGCTCGGTTGTCTGCATACGGGTAATAGCTTTTCCGCTTCCAAGAGACCATATTGCCTGTTCTTTTTCACCATATACCTTACTTACGCCTATATAGGTAAGTCCAGCACCAGCAGAGACACGGAAAGAGGCAGAATCGTGTGACCAGACCATTGGCTTATCTACACCACCAGGGGTCTGAGCTGTAGCAGAAAGAGTGGATATAAAGAAGAAAATTACTGTGAGGTATTTATGTTTCATATAGAGACTGTTTTAATATGATTCGAGGATGTTGCTTATTTAACTTTGCCAAGTGGAAGACTGTAGCCAATAGTAAGGCTGACAGTCTGCAGATTGTTCATACGTTCCTGATACCCATAGTCATTGGCACTGGTGCGGAGGATATCATTAAATCCAAAACCGTATTCCAGTCCAGCCTCCAGACCATTCTTTACATCAACATAGCCAATCTTTATGGTAGGAATAAATGTCACTCGTGCTTTGACAGATTCTCTCAGATGATCCTGAGTACGTTCAGCCTGCTGTCGGTATACCTCCCCAATGCGGTCATTGGTGAAGTCGATATTACGGCTGCCAAACGGAATAGCAGCACTGATTCCTGCTCCCATATAGAACTTTGGGAAAGCATAGAAACGAAGCAAGATTTGTGGAGTAATGAAATTATAATGAAACCGTGTAGTCTCGGTTATATTTTCAGGTTTCTTGTACTCCGTCAGCTTGCTGGAGAGACGAGTATAATCAATGCTCAACTCTGCACCTAACCTGCGATATTGCCATGTTCCAAAGACACCAATACGAGGACTGATACCACCACGTTCACTCACAGTGAAAGTAGGGCGTATGTCATAGTTCTCAATAATACTGCTTAATCCTGAAATGCAGGAATAACCAACTCCTGCCCTAAGTCCAATACGAAAAAGATGATGGTGAGGAAAAGAGTAAGTCCTCATAGATGGAGTTTCTTTCGGAATTTCCTCTACTATGGTGGGCTGGCTATTCATAGAGTTGTCAAGAACATGTTCACCTGTTTTCTGATTAGTAGGTTCATTGTCTGGTTCTTTCGTCTCGTGTTTTATACTGGCTGTTTTTCTTGTCATGCTTGATTTTTTTATTCTCCTTGTATTGATACTTGTAACGTTTCGGGGCACATTCCCCAACTTATTATATACACAATATGAACGTCCCGAATCTTTCTGCACATCTGTCCTGTCTAAAGAAGAAGAGACTTGCGGTGTAGAAGATTGTGATGGTGCCTTGTCTGCTGTCTTTTGTTCTATACGCTGCTCAGACTCTGGCTCGTCATTAACACAGCGTTCTATACCAAAAAGAGTAGCTATGCCAAGAAAGATTCCTGCCAGAATGTAACGTTTTTTTTGGTTGCTCTTATCCTTCATAGATAAACTCATAAGGGTTAAAGTTTAAAAAGATAGCTGATACTAAGCTCTATGTTCTGTCCATGGGTTGAATGCTCTGCCCAGTTATAGTCATTACGCTCTGTCTTAATGGTAGAGTTCAATCCGAGGAAGTAACGTAAGTCTATATTCCAATGCTTGCCTATTTCATATCCAAAGCCACCGCCAACGGCAATATCTGGCTGCCCCGTCAGTTTCTCCTTCATCAGACGCTCCGTCTCTGCGACAGTAGCAAAATGATAATTTGCAAACTTACTTTCTTCTTGATTACTCTCGTAAGATATGCCCTTGCCATTAAGGTTAGCTCCCGCGCGTCCTCCAATTGAAATATTGAAGCCTTTGCGCCAAGGATAAATCTTCAACAGAGCAGATACGCCAATGTAATTATAACGAGGTGTAACCTTATAGTTTAACTCCTTATTATCATTATAGACAAGCTGTGATGCCTTCTGCCAATAGCTAAATCCACCTTCAACACCTATGATGGAACCATCGACATGATACAGAGCAAACAAACCAACTGTTGGCGTAAGCTGCCACTTGTCTTTGAAACTGTAATTGGAATAATAGTCTTCTGGAACAAGAATCTTATCCAGACCAGTAGTGACAGACATGCCGCCACCCAAACGGACACCCAATTTAAATGGTGTTTCCTGTGCAAAAAGATTAGCATTTACAAATAACAAGGTGGCTAGAATACCAATTTTAGGAGTTATATTCATTGTAGTAGTTGGATTTTAATTTATAAAGACAAAATTATAAAAAAAATAATAAGATTTACATAAATATTTTTCTGTTTTAACATTGTATAACCTTAATTCAGCCATTGTAACATTCATCAGTGTCTCTTACTACCTCAAATCCGCAACTAATATGGGCAAGGGCGATTTCTGCAGAAGAACCTAAGAGTGAACGTGCAAGAACCGCATCGTTCTCATCGTTTGACATATGTCGTGTAATCGGCTGACATATGCCACGCAATCGGCATGTCTAAGTTTTCACACCGCTAGAGACGTATCTTCACACCATCAGAATGGTATGCGAGAAGCATAAGAATCGGATTATGGAAGCATAAGTATCGGATTCGAGATGCACAAGTATCGGATTCAGAAAGTGCCAAAAAGGCTTTCGGAAGGCTTCACTTGGGCTTTTCTGTAAATTAGTTCCAAAATTCAGTAATCTAGTTTACGCCTTTTTCGGGGAAAAACTGTAATTTTGCAACCGAAATCATAGTAGGATATTCCACTAAGTATCAAGTAAATTCAGTTTCAAATAAAGTTCATAAAACTATGTTATTGGAGAAAATTCAGTCACCTAAGGATGTAAAGGTGCTTTCCATGCCACAGCTCCATGAGCTGGCTCAGGAGATTCGTGATGGTATCTTGAATCGTGATAGCAACATCGGCGGTCACGTAGGTCCTAACCTCGGTATCGTGGAGACCACCATCGCCATGCACTATGTGTTCAACTGCCCTGAGGATAAGTTCGTCTTCGACGTATCTCACCAGAGTTATCCACACAAGATGTTGACAGGTCGTGCATTCGGTTACTACGACAACAACCGATTCCAGGAGATTTCTGGCTATAGCAGTCCTGCTGAGTCACCAGAGTACGACCAGTTTGAATTAGGCCATACCTCCACATCCATCTCCCTTGCCAGCGGTCTTCAGAAGGCTCGCGACATCAAGGGTACCAAGGAGAACATCGTGGTATTGATTGGTGATGGTTCTCTGAGCGGTGGCGAGGCACTCGAAGGCCTTGATGAGGTAGGCGAACTGGGCACAGGCATCATCATCATCGTGAACGACAATGAGATGAGCATCGCCGAGAACCATGGTGGTCTTTACAAGAACCTCGCCCTCTTGCGTGAAACCAACGGCAAGGCTGAATGCAACCTCTTCCGTGCCATGGGCTTGGACTACAAGTATGTAGCCGATGGCAATGACGTGGAGACATTGATCAAGACATTCCAGGAAGTGAAGGACATCGACCATCCTATCGTGGTTCATATCCATACAGAGAAAGGCAAGGGCTATGCACCTGCCGAACAAAACAAGGAACCTTGGCACTGGAGTATGCCTTTCGACATCGAGACAGGCAAGCCTAAGATTGAAGGCGGTGGCGAGGACTATGGCAACATGACCGCCGAGTACCTCCTCGAAGAGATGAAGAAGGACAAGCACTTGGTGGCAGTTACCTCCGGCACTCCTACCGTGGCTGGTTTCTTCAAGAATCGCCGTGAGGAAGCTGGTGCACAGCATGTGGATGTAGGCATCGCCGAGGAGCAAGCAGTTGCTATGATTTCGGGTATGGCGAAGGGCGGCATCCGTCCGGTATATAATGTATATAGCACTTTCATCCAGCGCACTTACGACCAAATTGCACAGGATCTCTGCATCAATGGCAATCCTGCGGTCATCAATGTCTTCTGCGCTTCCCTCTATGGCATGAACGACATTACCCACATCGGTTTCTACGACATTCCGATGTTGAGCAATATCCCTAACCTCGTTTATCTCGCCCCTACTTGTTGGGAGGAGTACAAGGCGATGATGGCTTGGGGCATCCTGCAGACAGCCCATCCAGTGGCAATCCGTGTACCAGGCGGTGCAGTGACCCACAGCGACGAGCAGTTTGACGAGGATTACTCAGAGTTGAACCGCTTCAAGATGACCCACAAGGGCAGCAAGGTAGCCATCGTGGCACTCGGTGCCTTCTATGGCTTGGGCAAGCAGGTGGCTGCCCTATTGAAGGAGCAGAAAGGCATCGATGCTACACTCATCAACCCTCGTTACATCACGGGTCTTGACGAGGAGATGCTCGAAAGCCTGAAGGCTGACCACGAGAAGGTGATTACCCTGGAGGATGGTGCGCTCGAAGGCGGATTCGGCGAGAAGATCGCTCGCTTCTATGGCGACAGCGACATGAGGACGCTCTGCTTCGGTATCAAGAAGGGTCTTTACGACAGATACGACTATCAGCAGTTGGCAAAGGACAATGAGCTGACTCCTGAGCAAATCGTGGCAAGAGTGTAAAGCAAACTATTCAAGTTTCGCATTTGCGAAAATTCAATAGAAATACTTCATATTTCCATATAGCAAGCGGCGCTTCCCTGTAATAGAGAAACGCCGCTTCTTTTATTTCGCCTTGATGACAAACTTAAACTCTCTGTCACCATAGTGCATACGATACTTTTCCATTGGCTTCGACATCCAACTGTCGATACAGCCCAAGCCATACTGGCGCTGCTGGATATGCAACTGCACCAAGCCCTTGTCAACCAAGTCGCCACTATGCTGCCCCCAGTCGTGCTCTTTCTCCAAACCAGCATCCAAGTCCTCTACGAGATAAGGGATGGCGCTGCATTCCATCGGTGCATAACCCTCAAAGGTGATGCCCTTGCCTGTGGTAGGATTGAAGATGGAGAAGGAACGGATGTCGGTATGATTGCCACTCTCCTGAGGACGGACGTATGGATAATACTCATCCTTCACGTTTGACTCATACTTGCCGATAAAGGCAGAAGAATGACGGTCGATATAGTTCTCCTCCGGACCTCTGCCATAATACTCCAACTTGGAGAAAGCGGCAGGCATCTGCAACTGCATTCCATAACGGAACAAGTCGGCAACCTTGGCTTCTTTGTCAGTGGTCATCTTCTCAGTCACAGCCACCTCGCCTGCGGCATTGATGCGATAACGGAGCTGAAGCTGTGCCTTTACCTCTGGCATATCGAAGAGGGCGGTCAGCACCACACTGTCCTTCAACACCTGCTTGTCAAACGACTTCAAGTTCATGGCAGGATTCTTCCACACCAGCATCTCCTTCTGCAAGGATGCACCATAGTCGTTGTCGGTAGGAGCACGCCAGAACTCAGGTTTGATGCTCTTGCGGAACTTCAATACGGGTTCCTTGTCGATGTCGAGATAATCGATCATACCCGTCTTCTTGCCGATGGTAACGGTCATTCTATCAGCCGTCACCTTCACATAGCTGTTGGTTTCCTCCACATCGATGTTGCCGCTCTTAGGGGTATCCACCTTATCAAACTTGTAATTGCTTACCACAAACTGCTGGCGAGCCATCACCTGTCCCTTGTCCACCAAAGGTTCCTTGCCATCACTGGCAAAGGCAAAGTTGACGGCGATTTCCTCGCCTGCATGTTGCTGCTCAGCCTCAGCGATGGCTTTCTTCAGAGCCTCGCTTTTCACGTTCTGTGTAGCTTGTGGGGCAATGCCCTTGGTATCAGCAATCGCTACCGTAGAAAGCAAAACACCATTGGCATACACGGATGCCGTCAAGCTCAAGTCGTCGATGTTCTTGAAGAAGTTCTCATTATATATCTTAAATGCTCCGGTAGAAGCATCGAAGTCCTTGATCCATACATTCTGATGATAATACTGAATCTCATAGGCATGAGGATTCAAACGGCGGTCTGGGGCTATGATACCATTGCAGTTGAAGTTGTAGTCGCTGGCAGGATAACGACCATAGTCGCCACCATAGGTGAAGATTTCCTTGCCTGTGATAGGACTCTTGTCACGAAGACCTTGGTCCACGAAGTCCCAGATATATCCACCCTGATACTTTGGATATTTGCGAATCAAGTCCCAATACTCCTTGAATCCACCCTCAGAGTTACCCATCGCATGGGCATACTCACACTGGATGTAAGGTTTGGTGCCATCACTCTGACAATACTTCTCGCTCTCCTCATAGTCGATGTACATCGGACAGTAGATGTCGGTCTTGCTGTCATAACCACCACGCTCATACTGCACCGGACGAGTCTTGTCGTAAGCCTTCACCCAGTCGTATGTCTTCTCGAAGTTGATGCCATAGCCCGCCTCATTGCCCAAACTCCACACGATGATGGAAGGATGGTTCACAAAGGTCTTCACATTGCCCTCGTTGCGCTCGATATGGGTCTGAAGATACTCAGGGAACTTCGCCAGCGACTTCTCGCCATAGCCCATACCATGGGACTCCAAGTTAGCCTCAGCGGTGATATACAAACCATATTCATCGCAAAGGTCGTACCAGCGAGGATCGTCAGGATAGTGACAAGTGCGCACGGCATTGATATTCAACTGCTTCATGATCTTGATGTCTTGAATCATGCGCTCCACACTGACGATATAACCGCCGTCTGGATCTATCTCGTGTCGGTCGGCACCCTTGATCAAGACAGGCTTGCCATTGACCAAGAGCTGTGCGTTCTTGATTTCCACGTTGCGGAATCCCACTCTCTGTGGAATCACCTCCGATACTCCTTGCTTACCACTGACTGTGATATACACTTGATAGAGATTCGGTGTCTCGGCTGTCCAAGCCTTCACCTGTGGCACCTTGATGGTTCCCTTCGCACCAGAGGCAGAAGCCACTTGCTCGCCATCCTTGTCGCACAAGGAAACGGTGACGTTGGAATTGCCACCCGTCAGCGAAACTTGGTAATCCAGCACACCATCCTGATAGTTATTCTCCAATCCCGCATTGAGTCGAACATCGGCAACATGTGCCTTCGGACGGGCATAGAGATACACCTCACGGGCGATTCCCGTCAGACGCCAAAAGTCCTGGTCCTCGAAGTAAGAACCATCGCACCATCTCATCACCTGCATGGCAATCAAGTTCTTGCCCGGTTTGAGATACTTGGAGATATTAAACTCGGCAGCTACCTTGCTATCCTCGCTATATCCCACATATTTGCCATTCACCCAAAGCGAAAGGTTGCTAGTGGCAGAACCTACGTGGAAATACACATCCTTACCCTTCCAATCCTTAGGAAGATCAAAAGTGCGGCGATAAGAACCCGTATAGTTATTGATCTCACTGATATATGGAGGATTAGGGTCAAACTGAGTAGCCCAGGCGTACCCGACGTTCTTATAGGTAGGGTCGCCATAGCCATTCAGTTCAAACAATCCCGGTACCGGGAAGTCCTTCCAGTTGCTATCATCGAAATTCGCCTTGAAGAAGTTCAAAGGTCGCTTGTTGTGATCCTTCACAAAGTTAAACTTCCACGTTCCCTCCATGGAGAGATAGTTGACAGACTGTTTCTTGTCAAAGCCTTGCGCCTTGCTCAAATCCTCGAAAGCAAAGAAAGCTGCACGCCGAGGCTCTCGATTCTGCTGGTTGACATCCACATTGTGCCAACGAGTCTCGTTTTGAGCCGTCGCCGTCACAGGACTTGTCAAACTCAGAGCAGCCAAGAGTGAGATGGATAAAATGGATTGTTTATTCTTCATCATATTATAAAACGTAATAGATTTTATACAAATATTAGTGGCAATACTGCTCACTTGACACTTTCGAGAATTTCGTGGCAGTGTCCTTTCTCATTTCTACAGAGAGGTCACTCCACCAGCCAGGCCATCCACCGATGATATTCGATAGGAACACCATCTTAACTGGATGCAAACCTTTTGCCAATGCCAAGGAGGTATCACGAGAAGATACTGCCTTCACCTCACCCTCGTTGCTTATCACCAACTGGTTGTCTATCCAGAGTTGGTCAAGGCGAGAGCAGAGATAATATACGCCATCCTCAGGAACATAGATGTATCCCTCGGCAATAGCGGCATAGTTGTTGGCTCCTCTTAGGGTAGCTGCATCCTCTTCCTGCTTGATTTTCATCTCGTTAGGTTGAGCGATTACGCTTTCCTGCCATACGGAGTCGGTCCAGTTGAGTTCATCTACACGAAGATAGTTGCCCTTCACTCTGCGCACCTTCAAACCTTGTTTTGGCTCTGCCACAATAGCGGCAGGGGCATAGTCTTGCTTCTCCACCACTACCGTTCTCACCCTACTCATCTTTCCTGAAGGCAAGACGGTAGCTATCTTGATAATGGCATTGCCACTGACAGGGATTGGTTGCTGATAGACAGCTGAGGTCGGCTGAGGCGTCGTACCGTCCAAGGTATATACCATCTTCATTGGACGAGAGGTGGTAAAGGTCACGGTCGTATCACGAATGATGACCACCTTGTCGCAAGAGCCATTCGGCTGTTCTGGCAATGGGATATGATAACGAGCATGATGCTCATCCAAGCGAACACAGTTGGCATCCAAGCGACGGCAGAAGTCCTTGAAGTTCTTCCGGTTGAGTGGCGACCAAGCAATCTCGGCAAGCGCCAAGGCACGAGGATACATTTGGTACTCTCGCTTGGCATTGGAATACATATACTCCGACCAGTTGTTGCACTGCACACCCAAGATGTGCTGACTCAAGCCCAAGGTCTTCAAGGTATCAGGCACCGGATTGTAGTTGTAGGTTTGGGAGAGATAAACTGGTGAACTCTGGATAGTTACCGGCTCCACCTTTCTATCTCCCTGATAGTAATCGAGATACAAGCCACCACCCCATGCAGGAGTCATGATGACATCGTGCTTTTGGAGTGCCGCATCAATGCCACCCTGTGTGCCTCGCCAAGACATCACTGTGGCATCCGGGCTCAATCCACCTTCCAATATCTCATCCCAGCCGATGATTTTCTTGCCATATTGCGCCAAGAGTTTCTCCATTCTTCTGATGACATAGCTCTGGAGCCTTTCCTCGGCGGAATGCTTGCCATCAGCCTGCAAGTCCTCATTCTGGATGCGCTTCTGACAAGCAGGACAATTCTTCCAACTCACCTTCGGGCACTCATCACCACCGATATGGAAGTATTTGCCTGGGAAGAGAGGCACCATCTCACGGAACACATCCTCCAAGAAACGGAACATATCCTCCTTGCCTGGGCATAGTACGATATCCTCTACGCCCCATACGATTCTAGGAGAACCAGGCTTCCCCTTGCAGGAAAGTTCTGGATAAGCCGCAATAGCAGCCATCATGTGTCCAGGAATATCCACCTCAGGAATCACCGTGATATATCGCTTGGCAGCATAATCCACGATGTCCTTGATTTGCTCCTGGGTATAGTAACCACCATAAATGGAACCGTCCCCCTCCTTTCGGTATGCACCAATGGAAGTCAACTTAGGATATTTCTTGATCTCGATGCGCCAACCTTGGTCTTCCGTCAAGTGGAAGTGCATGGTGTTGACCTTGAACATAGACATGATGTCGATTTCTTTCTTCACATTCTCCACGGTCATGAAATGGCGACAAGGATCTACATGAAAACCACGATAACCGAAACGAGGAGCATCCTCTATGTCACAGCACTGAGCCACCCATTTCACACCCGACACTTTGGTTGGGCTTTCTATCTGGGCAGGCAACAGCTGCATAAAACTCTGCATGCCATAAAAAGCACCCTTTCCCGTCTTTGCCTTGATAGTCACACCCTTGGAAGAAACTCTCAATCTATAACCTTCCTCAGCCATCTTCATAGAAGGAGAGATTTGGATGGTGATGTTCGCCTTCTTTGCCCCCACGTTCACCTCATAACCAGTAGAGGCATTCAACTTATCGGCAAGATACTGGGCAATAGCCTTTCCCTCAGCAGTGTTATAGGAAATAGCCACCTTTTGTGGCAAGATAAACTCACCTGACAGTCTCTGTGTCTTCACTGGCACAGGGATAATATTGATGTCGGCAGCGACTGCAGATGTTGGCATACCGCCCAACATCGCAGTCAGCGTGAACAACGACAGTACTTGTCTGATTTTCTTCATTTTAATATTTAATCTAAGTTAGAAATCTATGTATTGAATAGTATAACAATGATTACAACAGCGTGTTTTCTGATTATAATGGTTTGTATTCCACAAAAGCTTCCATGGCCTCATAGCAAGCCAAGCCCAAGCCATCATAAAGCTGAGCGGTACCTCGGTTGCGGTCTTCGGCACGTTGCCAGAACAATCGTTCGTCATTACCCAAGAAAGGTGCGCTCTCCATTTGTGACTGATGCTTGAGGATAGAGTTTCTCTTGGCTCTCAACTCCTCTGGGCTCAATGGCACGCACATCTCGATGTTCTCAATCTCCCACTCTGCCCAAGCGCCACGATACATCCAGATGCGGCAATCCTTGAACCACTCTGCGCCAGCTTCCTTCTCCAAGTCGATGGCAGCCAAGACGGCATCTGTACATTTCTTGTGGGTGCCATGAGGGTCGGCAAGGTCGCCTGCCACATAGATCTGATGAGGTTTCACCTCTTGCAAGAGATGGCGAACAATCTCCACATCCTTCTCTGTCATAGGCAATTTCTCGATTTTTCCACTCTCATAGAAAGGCAAGTCGAGGAAGTGTACATGATCCAAAGGAATCTGATTGTAGGTACAAGCGGTACGAGCCTCGCCACGACGTATCAAACCCTTGATGGTCAGGATGTCCTTGGTATCGAAGTCGCCCTCCTTCTTCTGTGCGAAGAATTGCTTGATTTCCTTATACTTATTAGAGATGACACTATCCTTGGAATCGGCGAAAATCTGGTTGAAGCCATTGATGAAGTGCATGAATCTTGTTACCTCCTCATCTCCCACGGCAATATTGCCAGATGTCTCGTAGGCGATATGCAAGTCGTGCTTCTGCTGTACCAAACGACGGATGGTACCACCCATGGAGATGACATCATCATCTGGGTGTGGCGAGAAGACGATGACACGCTTTGGATATGGCTTGGCACGCTCTGGGCGATAAGTATCGTCGGCATCAGGCTTGCCACCAGGCCATCCCGTGATGGTATGCTGCAAGTCGTTGAATATCTTGATGTTGGCATTGTAGGCAGAGCCATAGAGAGCCAAAAGTTCACTCAATCCATTCTCGTTGTAATCCTTGTTGGTCAACTTCAGGATAGGCTTGTGTATCTTCTGGCAGAGCCATACCAAGGCAGAGCGCACCAACTTGTCGGTCCACTGGCAGGAAGTAACAAGCCATGGATGCTCGATGCGAGTGAGATGGGCAGCAGCACTCAAGTCGAGTACCACGTGAGCATTCGGATGCGTCTGGAGGAAAGAAGCAGGCAAGGTATCGGTGATACCATTCTCCACTACCTTCTGCATAATCTCAGACTTCTCCTCGCCCCAGGCAGTCAGGTAGATAGCCTTGGCTGAGAGCAAGGTGGCGATACCCATAGTCAAGGAACATGGAGGCACCGACTCCTTGGTCTTTCCACTGTTCTCCATCTCCTCACGAGAGGTGTTGCCTATCAAGATGAGACGAGTCACAGACTGAATACCAGAACCCGGTTCGTTGGCAGCGATATTACCCATACGACCGATACCCAAGAGTGCCACATCCAAGCCACCGAAGGTCTTGATGCGCTGCTCATAGAGACGGCAGCAATCCTGCACAGCGTTCTGTGCCACGAAACCATCCAAAGAGAAGATGTTTTGCTCAGAAATATCCACGTGGTCGAGGAAACGCTCCTTCAACTGGTTGATGCAGCGGATAGAACTTTCCTTCTGCAATGGGTAGTACTCATACGAATTGAAGACCACCACATTACGGAAGCTCAGCTTCTTCTCCTCGTATCGGCGAATCAATTCCTCATAGACCGGAGTCAAGGAAGAACCGGTTCCCAATGCCATCACATAGAACTTACCCTCATGCTGGGCTGCCTTGATGCCTGCCTCGATGCCATCAGCCACATGAGCAGCCCCCTCGTTCATGGAAGCGAAGATGTCGGTATGAATCTTCTCCATTCTGGAGATTTCTGAGTATTCTACGGTCGTCTTAGGCTTATAGAACTCAACGGGTACCTTATTCAGTACGATTTGTGAACTTAAATTGAGTCTCATCTGATTATAAATTTTAAAGATTGTCTTTTTCTATATCCTTGAAATAGCGATATGTACCTACCTTCAACTCATCAGTTGCCAACTCGTCGCAAACGATGATGCCATGCTTATGGAGCTGCAAGGCACTGATGGTCCAAGCCTGTGTCACAGGACCTTCGATGGCAGCCTGCAAAGCACGAGCCTTGTTGTGGCCATTGCAGAGAATCATCACCTCCTTGGCATCCATGACGGTGCCCACACCTACGGTCAATGCCAAGCTTGGCACCTTCTCAGGGTCATTGTCGAAGAAACGAGAGTTGGCAATCTTGGTATCGGTGGTGAGTGTCTTCACACGGGTACGTGAAGTAAGAGAAGAGAAAGGCTCATTGAAAGCGATATGTCCATCAGGACCGATACCGCCAATGAAGAGGTCGATGCCACCAGCATCCTCTATCATCTGCTCATAATGACGGCACTCTTCCTCCAAGTTCTCGGCATTGCCATTCAGGATGTGGATGTTCTCCTTTGGACAATTGATGTGATTGAACAAGTTGGTGGCCATGAATGAATGATAGCTCTCTGGGTGTGACTCAGGAAGACCTACGTACTCATCCATATTGAAGGTGATAACGTGCTTGAAGGAAACCTTGCCTTCCTTCACAGCTTTTACCAAATTGGCATACATACCCATAGGTGAAGAACCTGTAGGCAAACCTAACACAAAAGGACGCTCAGCGGATGGCTGAAACTTGTTGATGGTCTCAATTACATGATCAGCTGCCCACTTAGAAAGCTGGTCATAATCTTTCTCAATGATTACACGCATAACTACTTATTAATATCTTTTAGTTTGTACTTCTGAGTTACTAAAATATTTTATTTTGCAAAGATAGAGTTTTTATCCATTAGTTGGTGCGATTTTTGGGTTAATAATTCTAAAACGCCCGCATTTTCTCGTTTTTGGCTATCCTGTGTCTCTTAGTATTTGTCATTTTACACTATATCAAATACTTATGGAGAATCTATAGTGGCAGTGCTAAAAGTGTAACTCCCTTATATATAAATAAGGTATAGGTAGATTTCAAGGCTATAAAAGAAGGAATAATTGAAGAAAATTGCTCGTTTTAATTTTTATTAACTAAGAAAAGTAGCAACCAATTCATAAAAAGACTATCTTTGCAACTAATAAATATTAGTTATGCGGTTAGACTTAATAAAATATATTAATAAGATAAATCGAAAGGCAATGGTTCCTAAGCGACTTCTAGACCTTTTCATAGCACAAGGCTCCTCGACAATTCCCGAATTGTCAAAGGCTGCTGGGGTAAGCTTACCTACTGCCACAAGCGCCCTCAACGAGTTGATGTCTATGGGACTGGCCAGGGAAATCGGAAAGAAAGACAACGCTACGGGCCGCATCCCAATGGTCTATGACTTAGTCCCTACTGCAGGCTATTTCATCGGCGCCAATCCTGAGATGGATTGCTTGGCACTGGCGGCAAGCGACTTCTGCGGCAACCTCATCGTCGAGAAGACAAGAGTTCCCTACCGATATGAGAACACCCCAGAAAACCTGGAACAACTGGGAAGCATCATCAATGACTTCATCGACACGCTGCCCATCAAGAGGGACGACATCCTGAATGTCTGTGTCAACGTAGCGGAACGTGTAAATCCATTCGAAGGCAGAGCCTACAATATGTTCACCTTCACGGATATACCACTGACCCAAAAGATTTCAGAGATGATCCAACTCCCTGTTTGCATCGAGAACGACACTAGGAGCATGACCTACGCCGAACTCATCAAGGGATGCTGCAAAGGACTCAAGGATGTGGTCTTCGTCAACGTATGTTGGGGCATCGGAATCGGTATCATCATCGACGGCAAACTCTACTACGGCAAGTCGGGATATTCCGGGGAATTTGGTCACATGCCAGGCTACAACAACGACATCATCTGCCACTGCGGAAAAATAGGATGCGTGGAGACGGAAGTGTCGGGAAGAGCACTCAAGAGAAAGTTGACAGAACAACTCCTGGCTGGCAAACAATCCATTCTCTCCGACAAGGTGGTCAACCGAAAGGAAGAGCTGACCTTGCAAGACATTCTCGATGCCATCGCCAAAGAAGACGTACTCAGCCTCGCCACCCTACAGAAGGTGGCAGACGAACTGGGCAAGCAACTGGCAGGAGTCATCAATATCTTCAATCCAGAGATGCTCGTTATCGGAGGCGAGATGTCGGCAACAGGCGACTATATCACACTACCGGTCAACATGGGAATCAAGAAATTCTCTCTCAATATCATGAATGAAGATTCTAAGATCGTCACTTCCACCCTGAAAGGCAAAGCCGGCGTACTCGGCGCTTGCTTGATGGCAAGACACAGGCTCATGACCATCCAGTCCTAAAGGAAGAAGTACCAACATTATGTACGAGAAAAAAAATTAAGAACAAAACCTAAGCGACATGAAGAAAAGCCTTCTCACTGGCATCATGCTATGCTTAGCGATGATGCCGGCAACAGCACAAAGAAAATCCCAACAAGTGGAACCTGTGCTCCCTACTCCTACTGCCAAACAAGTGGAATGGCAAAAGATGGAGACCTACGCTTTCATTCACTTCGGACTGAATACGTTCAACGACAAGGAATGGGGCTACGGCAACAGCGATGTGAAGACCTTCAATCCTAAGAAACTGGATTGCGAGCAATGGGCAAAGACCCTCGCCGCCGCTGGCATGAAAGGTGTCATCATCACCGCCAAGCACCACGATGGCTTCTGCCTCTGGCCTACCCACACCACCGACTATTGCATCCGCAATACTCCCTATAAGAACGGTGAGGGCGACATCGTAGGAGAACTCTCCAAGGCTTGCAAGAAATACGGTCTCAAGTTCGGCGTCTATCTCTCGCCTTGGGACAGAAACCAAACCAGTTATGGCTCTGAATATTACGTAGGTTACTACCAGAGACAACTCAAGGAATTGCTCAGCAACTATGGCGATGTATTCGAGGTTTGGTTTGACGGAGCCAACGGCGGTGACGGTTGGTATGGCGGCGCACAAGAGAAGCGCACCATCGACAGAAGAAATTACTACCAGTTCCCTAAACTCTACCAGATTGTGGATAGCCTACAACCTCAAGCAACCATCTTCGGCGACGGTGGACCAGGTTGCAGATGGGTGGGCAACGAAAGCGGATTTGCAGGCGAGACCTGTTGGTCGATGATACCTTCCAACACCGTTTATCCAGGTTACCCTAACTACAAGCAACTGCAATACGGTTGGGAAGACGGCGACCAGTGGACACCAGCCGAATGCGATGTCTCCATCCGTCCGGGATGGTTCTATCACGAGAGTGAAGACAGCAAGGTAAAGACCGTGGATGAACTTTGCGACCTCTATTATAGAAGTGTAGGTCACAACGCCACCTTCCTCCTCAACTTCCCAGTGGATAAAGACGGACTGATACACCCTATCGACTCAGCCAACGCAGTCAACTTCCACAAGAAGATTCTGCAAGAGCTGGCAGTCAACGTACTCAAGGGCATCACACCAAAGGTAGATACCAGTCAGGGTAAGCATACAGGCAAGTACATCACCGACAATCAGTATGATACCTATTGGGCATCCAACAAGAGAAAGGGTGCGAGCATCGAGTTCCGCTTGCCGAAGGCAAAAGAAATCTCACGCCTGATGCTTCAAGAATACATCCCATTGGGACAGCGAGTGAAAGCCTTCTCAGTATATTACCTCCAAGGCAAGAACTGGGTGAAGCTCCAACAGAAGGAAGAGACGACCACCATCGGCTACAAGCGAATCCTTCGCTTCGACAAGATCAAGACCAATGGCTTAAGAATCGTCTTCGACGACGCAAGAGGCTGTCCTTGTATTAATAATGTGGCAGCATTTGAGGCACAAAAAGAAGTCAACAATGAAAAGATCATATTCCTAGACGACTTCAACACCACAGCCTCCATCCCAAACCCTAAAGTTTGGAAACTCTGCGATTTCAACAAGGTGGCATGGGCTCAACACTTCGAGTACGTCAAAGGATATGAGAACGTGAGAGTGGAAGACGGTTATCTCAAGCTAAAAGCGAGCAAAACCGACGGACACTATAAAAATGGCGGCATTCACACCATCCAAGGATTCGATAAGAATACGCGCGTTGAGGTAAGAGCCAAGTTGACGAAAAGAGCACGTGGACTCTTCCCTGCCATCTGGCAGATGCCTGTCAACGGAAAGCCTTGGCCTAAGAGTGGAGAAGTCGATATCATGGAATGGGTGCAGAATACTCCCATGGAATTCTACCAGACGGTACATACCTATTACATTAATGGAGAGACAGGTTCTGCAGGTGTTACCAACCCTAACAGAGACCCTAACTTCGATGTCACCCAATTCCATGTCTATGCTGCCGAAAGAAATGAAGATGCTGTTATCTTCTACGTAGATGGAAAGGAAACTTTCAGATACAACAACCAAAACTTGGCAAAAGAGAAGATGCAGTTTCCATTTTGCGATTTGAAGTTTGACATCATCCTCAACTGTTCTCTTGGCGGGACGCTCAATGGGCAACCTACTTGGCCAGGAGAAATACATGACGAAGATCTCCCAGCAGAAATGTGGGTAGATTGGGTAAAAGTAATCAAATGCAAATAAAAGCGATTCCCCAAAAACAGAATCGCATCACCTTGCAAAGAAATAATTAACTAATAACTAACAATAAACAATTTAGACCTATGAACAAAAGAGCGAATTTGTATTTTGCGGCTCTTCTTGGTGCCATGTCACCATCTTGTGCCGTCTCTGCATTAGCAGCTCAAAGCAATTCTGCAATTGCAACTGCTACTCAGCAGCAGAATTCCTGTACAGGTAATGTAAAGGACTCTAACGGAGACCCTATCATTGGTGCTACCATCAGAATAGATGGTCAAAGTGGGGGGGGCAGTTACGGATTTAGATGGTAACTTCACCATCAGAGACGTAAAGAAAGGAGCCAAAATTACCATTACTTCTATTGGCTACAAGTCACAAACCATTGTTTGGACAGGTAGCCCTATCAATGTCACCATGAAGGATGACTCCAACATGCTCGAAGAGACTGTTGTAGTAGGTTATGGTGTACAAAAGAAAGCTAACCTTACCGGTTCTGTATCAGCCATCACATCTAAGGATATAGAAGGTGTTCCAGTTGCCAATACAGCTACCTTGCTGCAAGGTCGTATGACGGGTGTCAACATCACTCAGAGTGGTGCCCAAGCAGGTGACGATAACCCTGAGATTCGCATTCGTGGTGTCGGAACCTTCGGCAATAGCAACCCTATGGTTTTGATTGATGGTGTAGAGGGTACTTTGAGCCAAATCAGCGATATTGCACCTTCCGACATTGAGAACGTATCTGTTTTGAAGGATGCAGCCTCTGCAGCCATCTATGGTGTACGTGCAGCCAATGGTGTCATCTTGATTACGACCAAGAAAGGTAGCGCAGGTGCTGTCAAGGTCAACTATGGCGGAAGCTATTCTATCCAAAGTGCTACTGTATTGCCAAACTTCCTTGATAGCTACAATTGGGCTGTCATGCGTAATGAAATCAACCCAGGAACCTATAGTGCAGAAGCTCTCGAAAAATTAAGAACAGGCTCAGATCCAGACTATTATGCTAATACCGACTGGCTCGATGCCATCATGAGAACAGGTCACATGCAGCAGCATCACGTTTCTGTATCGGGTGGTACAGATAAGACTCACTTTATGACATCCGTCAACTTCTCTGACCAGGATGGTATCATGCTGCGTACAGGTGTTCGCAAGGTGGGCTTCCGTTCTAATGTGGATTCCAAGTACAAGCGCTTCACTTTCGGTTTGAACGTTTCTGGTAACTTCAATGATGTTACTTCTCCAGGCACTAGCGTAGGTGGAGAAGGCGGTATCATGCGTTATATCTCATGGTTTGCTCGTCCTACCGTTCCTACTCGCTACTCTACCAACAACCATTATGGCTATGTAGATGGCTCTATTACAAACGCCGAGAACTTCAAGAACCCATTGGAGGCTATCTACAAGGGCTATAACAAGAACAATGCTTGGCGTTTCAACGGAAAGGCTACCATCGGTCTTGACATCTATGATGGCTTGAAGTTCCAGACCAGCTATGCTTATACCTATTATAATCAGGTAACCAAGGGCTATTCTCCAAATGGTGAAGACGCTCGCTATGATGCAAAGGGCAATATGTTGAAGGTAGCTACCGTCAACAACCAACTCACCGATTATACTTATCGTGAGACCATGTGGACCAATGAGAACCTCTTGACTTACAACAAGCGTTTCGGTCTCCACACGGTTAGTGCATTGCTCGGTCACTCTATCATCGGTTACGACACAGAGAACCTCACTGCATCTAAGCAAGGCTTCCCTACCAACAATATCTACGAACAGGATGGTGGTACCAAGAACCCTAATACAGCAGGTAACGCCGGGGCCTATCGCTTGCAGTCATTCTTCGGTCGCTTGCAATATGACTACGACAACAAGTACCTCTTCGAGTTCAACATCCGTCGAGATGGTTCTTCTCGTATGCCAAAGGCTCACCGCTATGCTACCTTCCCATCAGTATCTTTGGGTTGGGTCTTCACAAGTGAGAAGTTTATGGAGCAGCAGAGCAAGTGGATGTTCGGTAAGTTGCGCTTCTCTTGGGGTAAGTTAGGTAACCAGGAAATTGGTAATTATCCTTACTCAGCTACATACGCAGCCAGCGGTAACTATTATTTCGACCAAAGTAGCAATCCACAGGCAGGTCTTGTACAGAAGTCTGTTCCTAATGAGGACATCAAGTGGGAGACAACTCGCAACGTCAACGTAGGTCTTGACCTCGGTTTCTTGAACAACAAGATTACGACCTCTTTCGAGTGGTTCGACCGCAAGACATCTGATATTTTGATGCAGCTCTCTATGCCAGGTATGTTCCTCGGTTCTTTGGATGCTCCTTACCAAAACGTAGGTGAGGTTCGCAACCGTGGTTGGGAATGGAGCGTCAACTATAATGATCGCAAGGGCGACTTCACTTGGAATGCTGGATTCAACATCACAAATGTAAAGAATGAAGTTCTCTACATGGGTGGCTTGGAGGAGCGTATCAGCGGTTCTACCATCAATAGAATCGGCGAGCCTATCGGTTCATACTATGCTTACAAGGCTATCGGTATCTATCGTACAGAGGAAGACTTGAACCGTACCAACTCTAAGGGTCAGAAGATTCTTCAGAACAGTCTGGAGCCAAAACTTGGCGACATCATGTATCAAGATACAAATAATGATGGCAACATCACTCCAGACGACCGCGTCATTATTGGTAACCCATTCCCTAAATATTCCTTCGGTATCAACATGGGCGGTACATGGAAAAACCTCGACCTCTCTATGCTTTGGCAAGGTGTAACAGGCATCTATCGTTACAACTGGGAATCTACCAATGACTGGCAAGGAAACCGCACCGACCGTTGGTTGGATCGTTGGTCAGAAACGAACCCAAATGGTTCTATGCCACGCTTGGGTAATTCCTTCAACAACGAATACTCATCATTCTGGCTCTCCAAGGCAGACTACTTGCGCTTGAAGAACTTGGAATTGGGCTACACATTCGACCAGTTGGCAAAATGGGGTGTATCCAAGATTCGTGTTTACTTCGCTGCAACTAACCTTCTCACCATCACCTCTCTTGACAACTACGATCCTGAGAAGACCAGCGGTGACTCACGTAACGATATCCACCCTAACATGAAGAGTTTCTCTTTCGGTGTTAATATTAACTTCTAAATCATGGAGGACTATACAATGAAAAAGAATAATATATTCAACTATATGAAGAGTTTGTCGCTTTGCGGTATCTTGGCGTTATCTGCCACATCTTGCTCTGACGACTTCTTCGATATCAACAACCCAAACGAGATTTCCAGCGGTAACTTCTGGAAGACTGAGAGTGATGCCTTGATGGCACTTACTGGCTGTTATGATGCCATGCAAGACGGCGATTTGTTCAATGACTATATTGATGGTTGGAAGTTTGGTTTCCTATGCCGTGAAACTTGTACCGACAATGGTGGTCACTCATGGGGAGAATGGATGTTAGGATCTTCTATAGCAAAAGGCACATCCACAGCTAACGACGAGTGCTTCTCCAAATATTGGAACTCTAACTATGAGTTAATCAAGCGTTGCAACGCCTTGATAGAGAAGGTGGATGGTATGGAAATGACCGATGCTCAAAAGGGTGCTTACAAGGGCGAGGCTATCGCACTCCGTGCCTTGGGTTATTGCAACCTCGTATCTGTCTTCCGTGATGTTCCTTACTTGGATAAGCCTTTGACATTGGCAGAGTGCCAGCCAGAGCGCAACACCAAGGAAGAGATTGCTACCAAGGTACTGGCAGACCTCAAGGCTTGCATCCCTAACATTCCTGTTAAGGGCAAGGCTGCCAAAGGTCGCCTTACACAAGAAGGTGCCTACGCTATCATGGGTCGATTGGCACTCTTCACCAAGCATTATGACGAAGCTATCGAGGCATACAATCATGTGATTGGCAAATATAGCTTGTTCAAGTCTGGTGATGGTACTGATGGCTACAAGAACTACTCTGAGTTGTTCACTGAAGCCAACGAGGAATGTAATGAGGTTATCTTGGGCATCCACTATGCTGGTCCTGGTCTCAATGAAGGTCAGACATTCAGTATCAGCTGGGGCGGTCCTATGAACGGTATCGAGGCAACTCGCAACCTCTGTGATGATTATTACTGTACAGATGGTCTTCCTATCGACAAGTCTCCTTTGTTCAAGGGTAAAACAGGTAAGGCTGCATACGACAAGGATCATCCAGATTTCGCTCGCTACGAGAATCGTGACCCACGTTTGAAGGGAACTTTGTTTGTTCCTGGTATGAAGTGGCTCAATGATACTTATGACTATGATAAAACAACAAATCCTGATGGCAAGAAGATTCCTTCAGCTTCTCAAGTAGCTATTATGAAGTGGTTTGTACCTGAGAATATGGCAAATGAGTATGATGGAAGTCTTGATTATTACGTGATTCGTTATGCAGAGGTACTTCTTTCTCTCTCTGAGGCAATGATTGAGAAGGGTGGTTATAGCCAAGATCAAATCACCAAATACATCAATGAGGTTCGTCAGCGTGTCAATATGCCTAAGGTTGAGGATGTTGAAGGCAAAGGACTTAGCCAGGAGCAACTTCGCCAGATTGTTCGCCACGAGCGTCGTGTAGAGTTGGCATTCGAGGACTTGCGTTTCGCAGACCTCTATCGTTGGGGTGAATGGAAGAACGCTGTTGAACGTATGAATAAGGAGTTTGAAACTTACGGAGCAGGTGATTACGAACGTTCTTACCGTGGTGCTCAAGACGAAGTTTGGCCAATTCCACAAAACGAGATTGATACAGATAAGAACTTGAAGCAACACAAAGAGTGGGGCGGTGAGTAAGTAATAACGATATGAATGAGAAGGTGTGCCATGCTTATCACACCTTCTATTTTTCCAATTTTCCAAAGTTCGGTAGGAAAAATGTTGATTTTACCCGAAAGTTCGGTAGGAAAAATGTTGAAAATGTTTGGAAGTTCGGTAGGAAAAGTGTAACTTTGCAGCCAAAGTATTCATTTAAAGACATTTAGAAATGCAAAGAAACATCATAGAACAATTAAGGAGATGGAAAGACAAGAAAAATCGCAAACCATTGGTTTTAGCCGGAGCTAGACAGGTAGGGAAAACCTACATCTTAAAAGAGTTCGGCAAAACAGAATTCTCCAATGTCGCATACATCAACTGCGATGACAACGAACTCGCCAAAGACTTGTTGGTCGCAGAAAATGGCATGGAAGAATCGAAAGGTGCCTTCACTGAGAATTTCGTTATGTCACAGCTCGTTGCAACGAGAGACACATCAGTTTTCTACTACTGCAATGATGCAAAGTTGGAAATAGACTTCCTTATCCAACAAGATTCACAAATAGTCCCCATAGAAGCCAAAGCTGAGGAGAATTTACGTTCAAAATCTCTCTCCTCTTTTGTATCGTCTCACCCTGAAACCCACGGCATCAGATTCTCTATGTCAGACTATAGGGAGCAAGATTGGTTGACGAATGTGCCACTATATGCCGTTTCGACTTATTTTAATAACAACAATAACTGACATTTTAACAACTCTGAAACATGATGAACATCAAACGAATGATATGTTGCGCCTTTTTGGCGGCAATGTGTGCTGGTAGCTTTGCACAAGATCAAGAGGAATGGAAATTGGTTTGGAGCGATGAATTTAATATCAATGGGCGCCCCGACTCTACTGTATGGAATTACGAGATTGGGTTCCAGCGCAATCATGAAGACCAGTGGTATCAGCCTGCCAATGCCTATTGCAAGGGGGGATGCCTCGTCATAGAGGCAAAGAAGGAGAAGAAGGAAAGAAAGAATCCCGGTTATAACAAGAATAGCCAGCGATGGCCACAAAATGTGGAAAACATCCGCTATACCTCTGCTCTCCTCAATACTGCGCAAAAGAAAGAGTTTCTCTATGGAAGAGTGGAAGTGAGAGCAAAAATCCCTACCGCATCGGGAGCCTGGCCTGCCATTTGGCTCCTGGGAAGAGGGATGGAATGGCCTTCAAATGGTGAAATTGACATCATGGAGTTTTATCGCAAGCAAGGCGTTCCCCATATCCTTGCAAATGCTTGTTGGGGAACGGAGCAGCCATACGTGGCTCGCTGGAATAGCAAAGCCATCCCTTTCAGTCATTTCACCGACCGAGACAGCAAATGGGCTAAGAAATTCCATATCTGGAGAATGGATTGGGACGAAGAGTCCATCCGCATCTATCTAGACGATGAACTGCTCAATGAAATCAAGCAGAGTGAAGCTGTGAATGGCAAACTGGGCAAGGAAGCCCAGCCTTTCAAGAAGCCACAATACATTCTCCTCAACCTAGCGATTGGTGGTGACAACGGTGGCACCATCGACGACAAAGCCTTCCCTATGAAATACTATATCGACTACGTAAGAGTATATCAGAAAAAGCATTAAAGAGTGGCCTGTCGGAAATTCCGACAAACCACTCAACTTTTTCTAGTATAAGTCACAATTTTCCAAAGTTCGGTAGGAAAAATGTGGAGAACATCGTACTGATGGCTGAAGCTATAGCCTGATGAGGTGGAGACTATCTCAGCCCTCCACCAGTATATCTTGCATCACATACTCATCGAAGCCGATGCTAATATCCGCCCCATTGCGCTCGAAGATCTTCAAGAGGGCGGATTGCATATTGGGGTCGATGAGAAGGGCTCCTCGCTTGGCACGACAATAAGAGGACTCACTGAGGTAAGGCGTACGAGTCCAAAAATAATGGGTATTGCAAACTGGCATCGTACGGAACATCCTACGGAAACCTTTCGCCCAACGCTGTTTCTCCCACACCAAGAAATGAGAGCAACCCTTGTCTGCATCATAAGATATGCGGTCAAAATTGAGCACCTGGTAACTATCTTCCTCATTTTTAGCCTTGAGGTAATTGGCATAACGAACGCACTGGGCGTTTCTCGTACAGGATGCCATTGGGCATACTGCACCAAAATTGATTTCATTTGACATTTTCTTATTCTTTTATGATTAACAATGAATAGTAATGCTACTAAGAAATGATAGTAGTACTTTTAAAATACTACTGCTTATCCCGACTAGACTGTCTGCCTAGGACAGTCAGACTGCACAGGTAGAACAGCTAGGCTGTTCAGGGAGGACAGTCATGCGCCATCCTAGAGGGCAAAACACCCTACAGATATATAGCTTCGTTTTTCTATCTCACACCTCACTCCGCAAGACATATCTTTCTGTATATCTGACATTTATATGGTGTGTGGTGTAAGCGCTGACACCTCACTCACACCACACGACACCACACTTCTTCGATTAGGCAGCATACTTCGAGATGAGCAGATAGGCTTGACCACGATTGGTTCGCTTGGTATCACACCCCAAGAATCGCATAGCCTGACCTATACGAATCTTGGTACGATGGTCGGATATGAGCATCGGATACAATCGGTGCAAGCTATCAAAGATTTCTGACACAAGCATCCATTTTCCACCATCACCCTGAGGCGCCTGAAAACAAGCCTTCAGCATCACCTCCATATCATCGGTCTTGAAATAAGGATAATTGCACTCCTGGATGCGAGCCACCATATCGTTAGTAAACCAGTACGGAACGGATTGTTCCTTCAACTCATACATCACTTGCGCATAGAGTTGCGCATAATCTATCGGGGAGGCATTGTCTATGTAAGCACCTGCAGGTATGCGGATGCAGATGAATCGGCGGCTTCCCGTAGGGTCGCAAAGCGGATGCTCATCGTTGGTGGTAGCCAAGAACGAAGCATAACGAGGACGGTCGGCTTGGCTCTTGCCAAAGATAGGGCGACCATTCACCTTCACCTTGGAGAGGGTTTGCTTCAACTTGCCTTGCTGAGAAGGTCCCATGTTAGCCAACTCATCTATGTTGACAAAGAGATTATGGGTGAGCGCCATCTCAGAGTCAAACTTATTGCCAAAATTGATATGATCGAGGAAGTAGCATCTCAACTCCTCTGGCAAGAGACGATTGGCAAAGGTACTCTTGCCACAACCCTGTTGACCAATGAGAATAGGTGTCACCTCATTGCCATGGAGCATATCTAGATGCAGCCAATGAGCTACGGCAGAACGAAGCCAAGTGGCACACCATCCCAGTTGTTCGCTCGTGATGCCAGGGATTCTACTAAACAATGCCGCCACATGATTCTTACCATCCCACACTGGCAAATGGTCGAGATAATACTTTATCGGATCATAGTCGAGCACTGCCTTGGAGCCTATGTATTCCTCAATGTCTTGGCGAGGGGAACCATTGCCGCCAAGTCCAAGTTTCTTGGCTTTTCTCACGATTGTGTTCAAGTCTTCCTTGGTGAAGACATTCCATGTCAGTGACTGGTCATTGTCTTCAGAGACAACGGCAAACTCTGTTTTACCACTGAGGAGATTTCTTCTGAACTGATAGTTCTCCTCCAAAAAGGCCTCTACTAGGTAGATGTCTGATTGATTACCTGTCATCTCAGAGGATGACTGATTTGAATTTGATAGTTTTTTGATCATAATGATATTATTTAATGTGTTTAACATGTGGGTCGATGGATGCTCAACTATAGCCGAACTCATAGGAGTGTGGTGGAGTGAGGTAGTCGTGAGGTGTCAATCGGCACACCACACAGCATATATCATCCTATATATCAAGCATTTGCGACCTATCTGGTGAGATGTGAGGTAGATTTTAGAGTTTTGCCTCCTATCTCGTTTCGACAATGCAAAGATATAAAAAGGAAAGGGCATTTACTCATTTTCCCCGCTACTTGACCGTGTTTCGGGGAAAAACAGGGAAAAAATCGAGGGTAACAGGGAAAAAAACAGGGAAAAAATGAATAAAACCCAATATCAAGCCATTTATCAAGAATAATTTGTACCTTTGCAATATGATAAACGAAATAACCATGACAGATACAGATGAACCATCTTCATTCAGCTATGAAGTCTTCGACCGACAGTTGAATACCTATTACATCATGTGCCGAGTGCTCATCAATGGTTGGGAAGATTACTCCACGCAAGAGATGAACTTCGACATCCGATCGCTATACACCAAGGCATCACGACTCTGCTACATGGCAGACCAAGACCTCGCCTTGCAGCACAACGACCTGACCCACCAGCGCAAACTCGCCAACCAAGAGCACCTGGAAGCCATCAACCAGGTGGTCCTAGGCGAACTGTGCCCTTTCATGAGGGACATCGTGGAGAAATACAGGGAAACCAATATCATGGAAGGACATAAATCACCTATGTTCTCAGGACAACTGAGCTTCCTCTTCCCCAAGTTAAAAGACCTTCTGATACAGGACGGTATGACGGAAAATAACCTCGATGAACTCTTGACAAACATCATCTTCATAGAAAAAGAAATGCCTAAGAGAATCAAGCCCACGCAATTCCCTGGCACGAAAACCACGGAGAGATTCTGGACTTTCTTCCAGCTCTTCTGTTTCTCGCTTTATCTCGTACTGCATTTCCGTCGTGTCAACCATGTTTGCGGACAGTACATCTCAGACGAGGAGGCAGGACGCCTCACCGAACTTGCCGTCCAGCACTACCCTACCGACCCAAGGGGACAGAAGGACATCGACCTCTACTTCTCGACCTTGAAATACAACAATAACCGAAATACGCTTGACATCGAACAAATGCGAGCCGAACAACGCAAGTTGCAAGACGAAGTCCCCGAAAGCCTTCGCCTTGCCTTCCTGCACCATGTGGATGATGCCCATCAGTTAGGCGTGGAAGTCAACAAGCTGCAATTCTCTTCCGAGGAGTACATCCAGTTGCTCTCCGCCACCACAAAATGGCAAATGCTGGAGCAGCAAATCTATGAGTACCAGCATCCTGATGAAGTCGAGTCGCCCCTCTACAACGAGATATTTGTCAAGACTGTCAACAGCCGTCCCGTCAACATGGAGGAGTTGAAGAACACCATCGCCAAGATGATACAACTGGTGAGCAAGAAGAACCAATGGTTTTGTGTATGGAGTGTTTTGAAGCATCACAACCTGCTAGCCAATTACTCGCACGAGGCATTTGCCCGACAGATGATGAGCCCCGAATGGTTTGGCGACATCGTCAGCGATTACCAGCGTTTCTCAGGCGATACCTTGCGAGAATACAAGCGTTATTTCTCCGATTACGACTACACCCAATGGGACAATGATGCCTTTCTGGAGCAAAAGCAACTCTATGGCATGAGCAAATGGTCGAACTCCCTCTGCCTGAAATTCAAGAAGCAATGTGAAGAGATGGAACATGCCATACGTGGCTGGAGATTTCTATAAAAAGTGCTCGAAAAAGAAAAGTTTTAGGATGATTCGTCCTAAATCTTTTAAAAATAACATACTTTTAGGATGATTTATCCTAGAAATTACGTACATTTGCACTCAAATTAAATATAATATAACATGATAGACTATATTCAACAAGGAATTGATAAGAAACTTATTTCTTTCAATGAAGACAGAAGCCGAATAACTTACCTTCACCAAGGCAAGGAGCGAAATTATAATAATCCAGAAGAGAAAGTTCAATGCTTGACGTTTCTAAAGCTCATACTTGAATATGGTTATCCTGTTAATCATATCAAGCAATTCGTACCCGTCACTATGGGAAGCGAAGTAAAAGAAGCTGATATCATTGTCTATAGCGATGATATATGCTTCAAACCTTATATCTTGATAGAATGTAAGCGCCAAGAGGTTTCAGAAGAAGAATTTCTACAAGCTATAGAACAAGCTTATAGCTATGCGTTTGCACTGCCTGGAGAGATAAAATATGTATGGGTAACATCCGAATTGCGCTCGGAATATTTTGAAGTAGATAAAACTCAAAACACACGTGCCCAAATGCCAGATATTCCTCAATATGGTGTTGACCAGATTGCTTCTTATAAATATGTTTATGAGGCAAGTGAAATGCCAAAAGAAGAAGGAAAACAGAGATTTTTTGATTTGGCAGTCATAGAGCAAGCTGAGCTTACTCGAAGATTCAAGCAAGCACACGAAGCACTATGGGCTGGTGGTGAGCTTAATCCTTCTGACGCCTTTGACGAGTTGGACAAACTAATATTCTGTAAAATTTGGGATGAAAGAAAAGCCAGAAGAATGGGAGAACCTTATGATTTTCAGATAATAACGGTTTCTAAAAATGAAGAAGGTGATGCTCAACTCAGAAGAGAAAAAGAGAATGATGCCTTATACAAACGTATCTTGGCACTATATGAAGAAGGGAGAAAGCAAGATGCGGAAGTGTTCCGTGATGACATCAAACTAAGTCCTAACAAAGTTAGAACTGTTGTTGGATATTTGGAAGGAATCAACCTTGGAGATACCGACTTGGACAGCAAGGGACGTGCATTTGAGACTTTTATGGGATCTTTTTTTAGAGGAAGCTTTGGACAATTTTTTACCCCTCGTGAAATAGTTAAGTTTATCGTTGACGTTTTGCCTATACAGCATGATTCTAAGGTACTCGACACTTCCTGTGGAAGTGGTGGGTTCTTGCTTTATGCGCTTAACAAAGTAAGGGAACAGGCTATAGAACTATACCCTAATTATAAAAAGGATGCCAAACAAGGTATAAGATGTTTCAATTACTGGCATGATTTTGCATCCAAGAATTTATATGGCATAGAGATTAGCAAGCAAATTTCAAGAGCTGCCAAAATGAATATGATTATTCATGACGATGGACACACAAATGTGATTACATCCGACGGTCTTGTTTCTGATGAAACTATCATTGAAGAAAACAAGAACTTGGGATTTAAATATGGCACATTCGACTTTATCATTACAAATCCTCCTTTTGGAAGTAAGGTAAAGCAAACAGAAAAGGCATATCTGAAGACATATAATTTGGGTAAAAAAGAAGAGGATTGGCTGGCTGTCAAAGCCAAACCAGACCAGACACGTGATGGTCAAAACACAGAGGTGCTATTTATCGAGCAGGATTACAAGTTCTTGCGAGAAGGTGGCATCTTGGCCATTGTACTCCCTGATGGCATTCTGACAAATAGTTCTATGCAATATGTACGAAACAAAATAGAAGATTGGTTCCGTATCATAGCTATTGTTAGTATGCCTCAAACTGCCTTTACTGCCAATGGGGCAGGTGTCAAAAGTTCTGTTCTTTTCTTGAAGAAGTGGGAAAAATCACACACTAAAGAATTGGAAAATAAGAAAAAGGAGCTTGAAGAAAAAATCAAAAAAGACAATAGCTATTTAATTAAGATGCGAGATTGGGACAAGGAACTCAAATCTTTGCAAAAACAAAAGCAACATGAGATAGCAGGACATTACAAAAATGCCTCTGCAAAAGTTGATGTAAAGAAAACTCCTGAATACATTTCTTGGAACAGTGAGATTTCTGCGCAATATGCCAATCGTATCAATGAGCTGAAAGACCAGCTGAAGGACGAGTATCAGAAAGGAAAGCAAAATGAACTATCTGATTATCCAATATTCATGGCTATCGCTGACGAAATAGGCTATGATGCAACTGGCAAGAAAATGACCAACAATGATTTGGATTTAATTGGAGAGGAACTTAAGAAATTTATTGCAAAAGTATGAGTTACCAAGTACCACAACATATTGACAAAAATAAAATCTTCATCGTAAAAAGATCAGAGATTGAGGGAAGATTGGATCCCAAAATGGCTCTGTACAATCAAGAGAGCCATAATACACAGTACCATAAGATACAATTGAAAAAGTTACTATTAAAAGCCCCTCAATATGGAGCTGGTGAAAGTGGTGTCACGAGAAAAAGCTATCAAGAGCCTCGATATATTAGAATTACCGACATTGACTCTAACGGTATCGTTAATTCAAAAGAATTAGGTGCTACAGCAAATAACATAGAAGACAAATACATTCTAAATGATGGAGACATTCTTTTTGCCAGAAGTGGAGCTACAGTCGGTAAAACCTATTTGCACAAAACAAAGCCATATATGTGCTTTTATGCAGGTTATCTCATACGCTTTGTAGTAAATACATCTTTAATTTTGCCAGAATATCTATTTGCTTATACACAATTACCAATATATAAAAAATGGATTGCCGCAATACAAAGACCAAGTGCCCAACCTAATATAAATGCAGAAGAATATCAATCACTTGAAATTCCTTTGCCAAATTTAGATATTCAACATTATATATGTAATATTATCAAGAATGGGTACTTGACAAAGCAAAAGAAAGAGGCAGAAGCCCAAAAACTCTTAGACAGCATTGATGGGTACATCTTGAACGAATTAGGGATTACTATGCCCAAAAGTGACTTAAACTTAAAAGAAAGAATCTTCTTCTGTAACTTCAAACAAGCAACAGGAGGAAGACTCGATCCAAAATTTAATAACCAATGGCAAAAATTAAAGTCATTGCAATGCAACTACCCAAAGGTTACATTAGCTGATGTTGTTTTTAATTCTGGGCAATATGGCGCAAACGAAACGGCAATAGATTACAAGGAAGGGGATACAAGATACATAAGAATTACAGATGTTGATGATTTGGGATGCCTTAAAGAAAACAATAAAGTTACATGTAAAAATATAGAACAGAACTATATGCTACATAAAAACGATTTATTGTTTGCACGTAGTGGTTCTGTTGGAAAATGCTATATCCATAAGCGAATTAGCGAACCTGCTATTTTCGCTGGGTATTTGATACGTTTTATTATAAACGCAGCTATCATAAATCCAGATTATCTATTTTACTATTGTAATTGTTCTCTGTATAAATATTGGGTAGATACTATCCAAAGACCTGCTGTTCAGGCAAATATTAATTCAGAAGAGTTTAGACAAATAATCATTCCTCTTCCTCCAATGGCAAAACAGCAAGAGATAGCCGACCATATTACGGCACTCCGTCACCAAGCAGCCCAACTTCAGCAAGAAGGCAAAGAAGCTTTGGAGAAAGCGAAGCAAGAAGTAGAACAGATGATTTTAGGAAAATAACCAACGAGTAACATGAAAAGATATACGATAGAAGAATTACAGAATATGCGTGAATCGGAAGACCACGTAGAATTCAAAAGAGGAGACAAAGGCAACATTTCATATAATGGTGCCCATAAAGATACGCCAAAAGAACGCAGAAGATGTATCTTAGGATATGTTGTGGCTCTTTGTAATGAAAAAGGAGGTCGTTTGGTTATTGGCATGCATGATGATTTTCCACACAAGGTGATGGGCACTCAACAAGCCATCAATGCCATTGGACAGTTAGAGAGCGACATTTACCGAGACTTGGGTATTCGACCAGACATATATGAACTTTATGATGACGAACAAAAACGTGTACTCATCATCGAGGTTCCTTCTCGCCCAGCAGGCAAAGTATATAAATATGAGGATGTTCCTCTCATGCGTGTGGGTGAAGAACTCAAACCGATGGATGACAAAACCTACTTATCCATCATACAAGAACAAGAACCAGATTTCTCTGAACAGTATTGCTTGGAGGCAACAATGGATGACTTGGATGAAAATGCCATCAGAGTATTAAAAGAGAAGTATGCTCGAAAACAACATAATCCTTCATTTATATCCATCTCTAATGAACAAGCACTAAGTGACTTGAAGCTCATCAGCAATGGAAAAATTACCAATGCAGCTATCCTACTTGTGGGAAAAGAAAGTTCTATAGAGGAATACTTTCCACAAGCCAAAGTGTTTTTGGAATATCGCAAAACAGAAGCCCAAGTAGAATATAACAACCGTAAAGTTTTTGGACAACCATTTTATATTCTGATAGACCAATTATGGAATACCATCAATGAAAAGAATGAGTCTATTCCTGTTAGAGAAGGGAGTTACATATTTGACATACCATACTTCAACGAAATGGTTATCAGAAAAATAGTCAACAACGCCTTTGCCCATAGAGATTATCGAAAGAATAGTGAAATCGTAATAAAATTGTATCCAACAAAAATGGAGATAATCAATGCAGGCGGCTTTCCACAAGGCGTTACATTGGAAAATCTATTGACAGTTCCGAGTACTCCTCGAAACCGCTTGCTATCAGATGTCTTGTCAAAAACCGGTATCGTAGAACGTTCAGGACAAGGCATTGATAAAATCTTCCTATATACATTGGCAGAAGGAAAACCAGAACCAAACTACTCATACTCTGATGACTTCTTTGTTACAGCCATTTTGTATGCAACTATTAAAGATTTAGGATTCGCCATGTTTGTTCAATCCATTCAAAGCGAATTAGCAGATGATGAAAAGCTATCTGTATTTGAAGTCTTAGCGTTATGTAAAGTTAGAGACGGTGAACATAAAAACATAGACAAGGAAATCGCTATAAAATTAGAGCATAAAAATTGCATTGAGAAACATGGAAAAACCAATGCACAATTCTATACTTTGCCAAGACGTTATTATGAAATGACTGGCAAAGAAGCCGACTATTCGATGTTAGTAGATTGGAATGTTGAGCAATTTCTTGCCGTATTATCACCATACTTAGCTAAATACAAAAAGGCTAAGAAGGCGGATATTGTCAAAATTGTTGGCGATCATATTACAGAAAAACAATTACGCTCTTATCTAAGCCAACTTAGAAAAGAAGGCATCATCAAAACAGAAGGTTCAAAAAGATATACTTCATACATGTTAGACGAGAATTACATTCTTAACAATGAACTTCGTAATCGAGCTATAAGCATCGGTATGAAAACAATGAAAGAAAATGGAGAAATTTAAAATAGATTGAAAGGGCGGATAGAAGGGCGGATAAAAGGAGAATAATCGTTTTTTCAAAACAAAGAAAGAATTATAATAGTCTATTTATCAGACACTTATAGCTTTGCTTGAAAGGGCGGATAAAAGGGCGGATAAAAACCTTATAGGCACACTCGCATAAAAAATCAGCTTTTTATTTTGCAGTGTCCACTAAATATTGTAATTTTGCACCTTGAATGGGCATACACCTTATTATATTAAAGGAAATGCCCTGTCGGAAAACAGGAAGAAACAAAATAATTAAGATAAAACAATGGAATACAACTTCAGAGAAATCGAGAAGAAATGGCACCAGAAATGGGTCGAGAACAAGACCTACAAGGTGACAGAGGATGAAAACAAGAAGAAATTCTATGTGCTCAACATGTTCCCTTATCCATCAGGAGCGGGTCTGCACGTAGGTCACCCACTGGGATATATCGCCAGCGACATCTATGCTCGCTACAAGCGTCTCAATGGCTACAACGTATTGAACCCTATGGGTTATGATGCCTACGGATTGCCTGCCGAGCAGTATGCTATCCAGACTGGTCAGCACCCAGAGATCACTACCGTAGCCAACATCAACCGCTACCGTGAGCAGCTCGACAAGATCGGCTTCTCTTTCGACTGGGACCGTGAGGTTCGCACCTGCGACCCTAAGTATTACCATTGGACTCAGTGGGCTTTCCAGAAGATGTTCAACTCTTTCTTCTGCAACGCTTGCCAGAAGGCTCAGCCTATCGAGAAACTTATCAAGCACTTCGAGGAGAAGGGTTCTGCAGACCTCGACGTGGCTCAGAACGAGCAGCTCGACTTTACCGCTGAGGAGTGGAAGGGCTACGACGACGTGAAGAAGCAGCAGGTATTGATGAACTATCGCATCGCTTACCTCGGCGAGACTATGGTAAACTGGTGCCCTGGATTGGGTACTGTACTTGCCAATGACGAGGTGGTTAACGGCGTGAGCGAGCGTGGCGGCTACCCTGTCATCCAAAAGAAGATGCAGCAGTGGTGCTTGCGTACTTCTGCCTACGCTCAGCGTTTGCTCGACGGACTGGACACCATCCAGTGGAGCGACAGTATCACCGAGACTCAGAAGAACTGGATTGGTCGTTCTGAGGGTACAGAGGTTGTCTTCTCTGTCAAGGACAGCGACGTGAAGTTTACCATCTTCACCACCCGTGCAGATACTATGTTTGGTGTAACCTTCATGGTTTTGGCTCCAGAGAGCGAGTACGTTCAGCAGGTGACTACCCCTGAGCAGAAGGAAGAGGTAGAGAAATATCTCGACTACGTGAAGAAGCGCACCGAGTTGGACCGTATGGCTAACCACAACGTAACTGGTGTATTCTCAGGTAGCTACGCCATCAACCCATTCACCGGTGATGCCATCCCAGTATGGATTTCAGAATATGTATTGGCAGGATATGGTACAGGTGCCATCATGGCTGTGCCTGCTCACGATAGCCGTGACTATGCCTTCGCTAAGCACTTTGGCTTGCCTATCATCCCTCTTATCGAGGGTGCCGACGTATCAGAGGAGAGCTTCGATGCCAAGGAAGGTATCGTAACCAACTCACCTGTAGAGGGCAAGGCTAGCGCAGATGGATTCTCTCTCAACGGCTTGACCGTGAAGGAGGCTATCGCCGCTACCAAGAAGTATGTTACCGAGAAGGGTATCGGTCGTGTAAAGGTAAATTATCGCCTTCGTGATGCCATCTTCTCTCGTCAGCGTTACTGGGGTGAGCCATTCCCTGTATATTACAAGGACGGTATGCCACAGATGGTTCCTGAGGAGTGCTTGCCACTCGAATTGCCTGAGATTGAGACCTACAAGCCAACAGAGACTGGCGAGCCACCATTGGGTCGTGCTAAGAAGTGGGCTTGGGATGCTGAGAAGAAGCAGGTGGTTGACAAGGACTTGGTTGACAACAAGACTGTATTCCCATTGGAACTCAACACCATGCCAGGTTTCGCAGGTTCTTCTGCTTACTACCTGCGCTACATGGATCCACACAACGACTCTTGCCTCGTAAGCAAGGAAGCTGATGAGTACTGGCAGAACGTGGATCTCTACGTAGGTGGTTGCGAGCATGCTACTGGTCACTTGATTTACTCTCGTTTCTGGAACAAGTTCCTCTTCGACCTCGGCGTAAGCTGCAAGGAAGAGCCATTCCAGAAGTTGGTGAACCAAGGTATGATTCAAGGTCGCTCCAACTTCGTATATCGTATCAACAGCGATGACCACGACAAGGCTCCAGTCTTCGTAAGCTTTGGCTTGAAGAAGGATTACGACGTAACTCCTATCCACGTGGATGTCAACATCGTAAGCAACGACCAACTCGACATCGAGGCATTCAAGGCATGGCGTCCTGAGTACCAGAACGCTGAGTTCATCCTGGAGGATGGCAAGTATATCTGCGGTTGGGCTATCGAGAAGATGTCGAAGAGTATGTTCAACGTGGTAAACCCTGATATGATCGTGGAGAAATATGGTGCCGACACCTTGCGTCTCTATGAAATGTTCTTGGGTCCAGTAGAGGCAAGCAAGCCTTGGGACACCAACGGTATCGACGGTTGCCACCGCTTCTTGAAGAAGTTCTGGGGCTTGTTCTACGAGAACCGCACCGACAACTTCTTGCCATCAGACGAGGCTGCCAAGCCAGAGAGCTTGAAGAGCGTACATAAACTCATCAAGAAGGTATCAGAAGACATAGAGAAGTTCTCTTACAATACTTCTATCTCTGCCTTTATGATTGCCGTCAACGAGCTCGGTCAGCAGAAGTGCCACAACAAGGAACTCTTGAAGGATCTCGTGATCCTCATCGCTCCATTCGCTCCACATATCGCTGAGGAGCTTTGGGCAGCATTGGGCGAGCAGGGCAGCGTATGCGACGCTCAGTGGCCAAGCTACAACGAGGAATATCTCAAGGAGAACGACATGCAGCTCACCATCTCATTCAATGGTAAGGCTCGTTTCCAGATGTCATTCCCAGTGGATACTCCAAACGACGAAATTCAGAAGCAGGTTTTGGCAGACGAGAAGAGCCAGAAGTACTTGGAGGGATTCAATGTGCTGAAGGTAATCATCGTGCCTAAGAAGATTGTCAACGTAGTATTGAAGAAGTAATAACTCTATATGCGGAAGGTCGCCTTTTTATGGGGCGACCTTCTGTTCTTTAAAATCTAAACGAGGAAAAAATATGCAAATAGCTATCAATCAAAACATCAAGAACGAGTTCAAGGATTATTTCAACATCACCCTTGGACTTATGTTATATACGTTTGGTTTCACCGTATTCTTGTTGCCTTACCAGATTGTGACAGGTGGCGTAACGGGTTTGGCAGCAGTCATTTACTATGGTACGGGCATACCTATCTATTTGTCATATTTTGTCATCAACGTCATCTTGTTGGCATTGGCATTGAAAATATTGGGTTTGAAGTTCATGCTCAAGACCATCTATGCCATCTTCATGCTGTCCTTCATGCTCGCCGTGGCACAAGACTGGGCTACAGGACCGAATGGGGAACTGACGCAAGTGCTGGGCGAGGGACAAGACTTCATGTCGCTCGTCATCGGATGTTGCTGCACCGGTCTTTCGCTTGCCATCGTATTCTTAAACAATGGTAGTACGGGAGGAACGGACATCATCGCCGCCGTGGTCAACAAGTATCACAACATCTCATTGGGTCGTGTGCTCATCTTCGTGGATTTCATCATCGTGGGCAGTTCTTTCTTCGTTTTCGATGCCAAACCTGGCTATGAGACGATAGATGCCGTGAGAAAGGTGGTGTTCGGTCTCTGTACGATGGTCATCGAGAACTTGATGCTCGACTATGTGATGAATGCTCGTCGAGAGAGTGTGCAGTTCTTGATATTCAGCAAGAAATACCAGGAGATAGCCAATGCCATCGGTATGCAGATGGATCATGGTGTGACGATTCTCGATGGTCATGGTTGGTACACCGGACAGGAGATGAAGGTACTCTGTATCCTTGCCAAGAAGAATGAGAGCACCTATATCTTCCGTATCGTCAAGATTATCGACCCGAACGCCTTCGTGAGCCAAAGCTCTGTTATCGGTGTATATGGCGAGGGATTTGATGAGATGAAAGTGAAAATCAAGAAGAAAGATATAGAAAAATTGAAATAATGAAAATAGTATTTGCAACGAATAATCAACATAAGCTACAAGAGATACGTGACATCTTGGGCAGTGACTTCGAGGTAGTATCTCTCAAGGAGATAGGATGTGACGTGGATATTCCTGAGACGGGCAACACCTTGGAAGAGAATGCCTTGCAAAAGGCACAGTATGTGTATGACCATTACCATATCAGTTGCTTTGCCGACGACACAGGGTTGGAGGTTGAGGCATTGGATGGCGCACCAGGCGTTCACAGTGCTCGCTATGCAGAGGGTACCGACCATGATAGCGAAGCCAACATGGCAAAGTTGCTCCGTGAATTGGATGGCAAGGAGAATCGCCAGGCTCGTTTCCGCACAGTTATCTGCTACATCGAGAAGAAGGATGTATGCCCATGCGGTTGTACCAGCATCAAGAAGGTACACCAGTTTGAGGGTATCGTGAAGGGGCGCATCGCCACGGAGAAGCACGGTACTGAGGGATTCGGCTATGATCCAATCTTTGTACCAGAAGGCTACGACAAGAGTTTCGCTGAACTGGGCGAGGAAGTGAAGAATGGTATTAGCCACAGAGCAAGAGCCGTGGCGAAATTGGTGGAATATCTGAAGAAATGATCAATACTCTTTCGATATTAATCCCTACATATAATCATGTATGTACTGAGCTTGTGGAATCTCTGCAAGCTCAGGCTTCATCATTGCCCAATCTAGAATATGAGATATTGGTTGCTGACGATGGTTCTACGGATGAATACACTATCGAAGAAAACAGAATAATCAACCAACTAGACAACTGTCGATATATCGAAAGAGAAACGAATGTAGGCAGGGCTGCCATTCGCAACTTTTTGGCACAACAAGCTAAGCATCCTTGGCTGCTGTTCATAGATAGTGACCTTCATACAAATAATCCCTATTTTATCCAAAAATATATTCAAGCAGAAGGAGAAGTTATCGTAGGAGGGCTTAAAATAGGAGGCAATCCCACTACACTCAAAAATAATCTACGATACAAATATGAAAAGTCTTGCGAAAAGCAACATGACTTTCTGCACAGAAAGAAAATAGGGAATAAGGAATTTAGAACAACTAACTTTCTTATAGCCAAGGACATCATAAGCCAATGTCCCTTTGATGAAAGTTTCAAATATTACGGCTATGAAGATGTCCTGTTTGGAAAATCCATCTGTCAGAATGGTTATTCTATAGTCCATATTGATAACCCTATCTTATTGGATGACTATGAGACAAATTACCATTTTGTACTCAAAACAGAAGAGGCTTGCAGAACACTATACCAATTCAGAAAAGAACTAAAAGGTTACTCCAAGCTAATAGACTATTCGGAATTTATAAGTAAAATGGGGATTATAACCCCTATTTTAAAAAGACTTTTCCCATGGATTGGTTTACACATAAAAGCAAGACTGACAGGCAATAAACCTAGCATTTTGTGGTTTAATATATATAAGTTTTTATACTACATTCATTTAGAGGCATAGTTATCCATTATAAACGTATATGGTTATGAATAAGAAAGCATTATATATTATCATCTTTCTGATATTTCAGGCGATGTCCAATATAGCAATAGCTGCTATTGGCGACTGGAAAGCCTATATGGCATATAGTGACGTACAAGAGATAGAACAAGCAGGAAACCTGATATTCGTACAGGCTTCCAACGACCTTTATGTCTATAATAAGAACGACCAAAGTATTCAGACATTCAGCAAGATAGATTATCTCAACGATTGCGAAATCCAGCACATCGCTTACAACAAGGCTAGCCAAAGATTGCTCATTATCTATACCAATGGCAACATCGACTTGATGAATGTAAACAACTATGAGGTAACCAATCTATCTGATTATCAGAATGCAACAACAACCGGTGACAAGACTGTCAACGATATCTATATGAACGGCAAGTATGCCTATCTGAGCAATGGATTTGGCATCGTAAAGCTAAATATGGCAAATGGTGAAATCAGTGATACCTATAATCTCGGCTTTGCAGTCAACTGGTGTGAAATTGATGGCAACACAATCAATGCTTACAGTGCTTCAAATGGCAAATATAGTGCCTCTCTAACAGATAATCTACTTGATAAAAACAATTGGAAAAGGGTAGGAGATTATGCCGTAAAGCAACAAGAAGACAAAAGTGAGTTGAAAAAACTAGTAAATACGCTAAATCCAGGCGGTCCGAAGTATAATTATTTTGGTTTTTTAAAATTTGGTAATGGACAACTTTATACTTGCAATGGAAATGTGGGTGGAAACAAAACTGCATGTATCCAAATATTAGCAAATGATAAGTGGAATATATACCAAGATGAAAATATATCCAATGTTACTGGTGTTGGCTACAAAGATTTAGCCTGCCTTGATTATGATCCATTAGACGGAAAACATGTTTTTGCTGGCGGTAGAAATGGATTGTATGAATTTTATGACGGTAAATTCGTCAAGCACTATAACCATACCAATTCATTGATAGAAATTGTTGGTGGACTTGGCGACAATAAGGAATATGAACTCGTACAAGGAGTAAAATTTGACCCATCAGGAAATCTCTGGCTTCTGAATAGCGAAGCACCAACAAGCTCATTAATTGAATATAGCACAGATAAACAATGGACTTCTCATTCTAAGCCAGATCTCATGAAATATGAATCTTACGGAGTGAAGAACAAGAGTTTTGCAGCACTCGAAAACATGATGATAGATAGCCGTGGATTACTGTGGTTTGTCAACAACCACTGGGCCAACCCATATTTCTTTTGCTATCAATTCTCCACAAATGCCCTCAAATCATTTACCACATTTGTGAATCAAGATGGAACCACTATTGCTCAAAGCGCAATAAGAACCATAGCGGAAGACAACAACCACGACTTATGGATAGGTAGTAACCAAGGACCATTCTTATTGGAAAGCGGTCAAATAAATACAGAAACACCAGTTTTTACGCAAGTTAAAGTTCCAAGAAATGATGGAACCAACTATGCAGATTACTTGTTGAGTGGAGTAGAGATTTTAAGTATCGCCATAGACAAGGCAAATAGAAAATGGTTTGGCACAAGTGGAAATGGCGTATATCTTATAAGCAGTGATAACATTCAACAATTACAGCATTTCACTACTTCCAATAGTCCTTTGCTATCAAACGACGTAAAATCCATAGCCATCAACGATGCAACTGGAGAGGTATTCTTCGGGACCTTACAAGGTTTGTGCTCCTACCAGAGTGACACCAATACTATCAATGGGGAAGTTACGAAAGATAATGTTTGGGCTTATCCAAATCCTGTAAGACCAAATTACACAGGTAATATCACCATAACAGGAATTTCACTGAATGCAGACATAAAAATCGTTTCCTCCAATGGTACCTTAGTTAACAGTGGAAGAAATACATCGGGAGTCTATAAATGGGATGGTACTGACTTGAAAGGAAAAAGAGTTGCTAGTGGTGTATATATGGTTATGTCTGCCACACAAAATGGCGATAAAGAAGTAGTTTGTAAAATAGCAATCATCAATTAATGAACAAAAAAAATCCATACATACTGAGCATTATCACCAGCATACCTTTCATCTTATGGGCAATACTAAAAATATTGCCTACATTTGATGATTGGACTACATTGTCTATGCCAAATTACGACCCCAATTATTTAACATATATATTACCATTTGGAGTTACTTGGCGTCCTTTTGATGCCATTATGGGATATGTTAATGCCATTGACTATCACCTCTATCCAAGCTTGAACCATGCACTGATTCTCATCGCACATATTGGAAGTACTATTATTATTTATAAACTAACCAAACTTCTAGATTTCAAGGAAATAGTCTGTAATATTGCAACCCTATTTTTTTACATATCCCCTTGTACCTTGGGAACCATCTTAAGCTGTGATGCTCTCAACCAAAGTTATTCACACCTATGGGGAATACTCTCTGTCCTTTTATATCTCACAACAGAGGGAAAGAAAAAATATATAGCATGGGGGATTTGTACTTATTTGTCTGTTTTATCCAAAGACAATGGGCTAGCATGGGCTATAGTCCCACCTATCATGGCTTTTACATTTGATAAAATCGACAAACATACACTCAAGAAAGACCTTGCGTTTGGATTTGGCATAGCCATCTCATACGCCGTCATACGCCTCACTATACCATCCACCTATGTGAAAAATGGCAGTTATGAGGAAGATGTGGTCAGTCTATACAGTAGAATCAAGGGACTTGTAAATTGGACCTGTTATACATGGTTTGCAGCCGATTACATTGCTATCATTCACAAACCTAGCAGAAATCTATGCTTAGGCTTGTTGACTACTATCTTATCTTGTGCCTTCATATTCAGGATATGGTGGAATAAGAATATCTGGCATCAAAAGCAAATATGGTTGCTTATCCTTATTATGTTTATCGTTGCATCACCACATCTACTAATTAGTATGAGTATTATGAATACTTATAGCTCTTTAGGTATTGTGTCTTTGATAATAGGTTATCTGGGCAATAAATACAGATCCAAGAGTATCAGCCTACAGAAATTATTTCTCTGTTACATTGTGGCATCCGTCATTACAAATATGCATCATTGGTACAAAGCTTGGCAAACCTCTCTGCCAGGACAAGAAATAGCCAAGGAAATCGTAAAGAAAACAGGAAAGTCTGTTAATAATGTATATTGCATACTCATCCGAGATGACATGCCTAAATTTTCATCATTTTGCGTTCCTATAGACGAAGCTGTAGGATGGGGAAGAGCTGTTTGGGGAATCACGGGCTATAAATGGCCTACCCATCTAGCAGACACAACTTTGGAGCGCACACCTAATGTGGAAAAAAAAGCCATAAAATTGGCAAAACGTGTTAAAACCAAGAACTATGACTGTGTTTGGATCATCAACAAAGAAAATGTGGAGGTAATCAAATGAAACTGGTATCAATTATTATCCCTTGCTATAATGAGGAAAGCAATCTAATGTCGCTTTTCCAAAATATATCATCATTTATGAATGAACATAACAAATACCTATGGCAAATACTTCTCATTGATGACGGAAGTCGAGACAACACCTTTAGCATGATAAAAAAAATCCGTGCTAAAGATAATCGTTTCTGTTATATACACTTGTCTCGCAACTTTGGTAAAGAAAATGCAATGCTGGCTGGTTTCGATTATGTCAAAGGAGATTGCTGTGTCATTATGGATGCCGACTTACAACATCCTATTGAAGTCATACCCCAAATGTTGTCACTTTGGGAAGAGGGCTTTGACGATGTTTATGCCAAAAGAAAAAATAGGGGTAAGGAAAGCTGGTTGAGAAAGAACCTTTCGCTTACATATTATAGAGTTTTACAGAAAATAGCTAATGTAGATATTCTTCCAAATGTTGGTGATTTCCGACTACTCGACAGAAAATGTATCAATGCCTTGAAAGAACTGCGTGAAACCCAAAGATATACTAAAGGACTATACTGTTGGATAGGGTTCAACAAGAAAGAAGTGGAATTTGAACAGGGAGACAGAAAACAAGGCAAGTCATCGTTCAATTATCACAAACTCTTCAATCTGGCGATAGAAGGTATCACTTCCTATTCTACCGCTCCATTAAGGCTTTCCACATTATTAGGAATCATCGTGTCTTGCTCAGCGTTTCTATATATGTGCTACATATTCTTCAAGACTATCATTCTAGGAGAACCCGTACATGGTTTTCCTACGCTCATGATCGTCATCCTCTTCCTTGGTGGTGTACAACTCCTCTCATTGGGAATCATTGGCGAATATCTAGGAAGAATCTTTTTGGAAACAAAACATAGACCTGTTTATCTTATCAATGAAAAAGAAGGAGTATGAACACTTTCAGATACCATAAGTCAACGCTCTATATCTTGACCATCAGCATATTATATTATATATTATGCTATCTTAGTCCTATCGCTTTATGCGACGATATAGTATATAAGTTTGTATGGCCTATTGACAACGAATCATACGTAAAACCCATACTCAGTCTCAAAGATATATTTGTATCACAATACATCCATTATCAGGTACTGAATGGTAGAAGTATCGTACACTTCATCTTACAGCTATTTGATGGAATTTTAGGAAAAGAATTATGCAATATCATAAGCAGCATCATCTTTGGCTACCTCATCTATATGGTATCTTGCTACATCACGAAAAAGAGAAATAGCCTATTCAGTTACTCTCTTATCACTGTGATGTTGTTCTTGCTTATGCCAGGATTTCACAATGAATTTCTGCTTTTTGTTGGTGTGTTCAACTACCTTTGGGTCTGTACAATTACAATTTTGTTTATCGCGTTCATAAACAAGTATGGAGAAAAGCCTATCAATACACGAAGATTCAGTTTATCCATAGCAGCATTTTTCGTAGGATGGCTACATGAGGGCATTAGCGTCCCTCTTTCTTTAACTCTCATCATATATTGTGCCTTACATCTTAAGAAGATAGCAAAGAAAACATTCTTTTATTGCACTATATTCTATGTATTGGGTACCTGTATATGCTTGATGTCACCAGGAACTATGAGCCGTATAGGAGAACATAGTGGTTTGTTACTATCATTGATAAATAAGGTGTTTTTGGGATGTGTCAACTTACTACATCTCAGAATAAGTTATCTTATGCTCATTATTTCTTTATTGATTTATCTGAAGAAAAGAGAGGTATGGAAGAGCCATTTTAAACAATACAAGTACCTCTATCTTACTTGGTTCTTCACTTTCATTCCAATATTTGGAAGTGGAGCGACAGAAACAAGAGTGATATTCTACACAGAATTTATAGCTATGATGATTGTGGCAAGTCTCATTCATCAATTATGCCAACAACGATATGATAAAAATATTACTATATGCTCAAATCTTCTGATGTTGTGCCTATATGGTATTGTATTCTCTTATTCATACAGAAACCACCAAAATGCATTGTTTATAGAACAACAACTGAATAATCCTCAGTTATCCATAGTAGAAGTACCACAAATAAGACCTTCTGACAATTATTTCCTCTCTGAAATATTCGATAACTATGTGAGAGAACCTATCAAGTTTGGTCAATTTGAGAATGCACAGGGATTCGTACAAACTAACGCCCATGTAAGATGTATGAAAATATTGTATAACAAGCCACAATTATACTTTATTCCTCAGGATATTTTCAATAAGATAAAAGACAATCAAATCAAACTCAATGAGCTTGTATACAACGAGAAAAAGGAACTAATGATTACACAAATTCAACAAAATTGCACACCCAAAAATGTCAAACTCTTGTTGAATAAGGAAGACATTGCTTCATTACCTTTTTATAAAAGAATACTAGCTTACAAAAACGATTCATACGAAGTGGATAAAGACCACTACGATACCTTATTATATAATAATAGAAAATATCTATTGGTTTGCTGCCCTACACGCAATATAAGTAGAAGAATAGATGTTTTAACGTACCAAAAGACAAGAAATGAGTAAATATGAGACAACAATAAGAAAGGTATAGCCATCCATCTTGTATGTTAATTCCATCACATATTCTAAGCTTGCTTTATTAAACGCTTTAACTTCATCTTAACTGCCCATGGTAGCATTTGAGCAAAGAATTGTAACATATTAAATATTCCAAAGCCAAGACTTTCACGGAACTGTCTTCTTAAAGAAGCATGATTATACTGATACTGCAATAGTACACAGCAAAGTTCCGACTTGTCTTGCTTATCATTTACATAGTGGGAAAGTTTTTCTGGCAATGTCGCTTGAAGAGTATTCTTTGTGATGATGGCTATAATATGTCCATTAGCCATCCTTTTCATCTCGACAGAAGCAAAATCTTTAAGAAGTTGGCTCACATTGATATTCTCCCTTTTATTCCAAATAATCAAGTTTCCCTCTTTTTCGTCAATATTATACTGATGAAATCCTTTATATTTTTCCATTTCAGCCTCATTAGGGTGATGATTAAGATAAAGAACTCCACCTTCTTTTAAAGAAAGAAGTGCCTCTATAATTCCTTTGATGGGACAAGAAGAATGATCAAGAGCATTTTGAATAGTAATAAGAGATGCCGTATATTTAGGTATAAAGGCAGAAAGATATTCTGCCATACCAATTTCTATTTTTGGCAGTTGCTTCTTATATTTTTGTAGAATATGATTAAAATGAAAAGCCAATGGATCCATATAATGAATATCTAGAGGAACCAAAGTATTATCACCTCTGTCTAAAAAAGACCCAACAGCATAGCTCATGCCAGCTCCAACATCATAAACTTTAGGATTATCTTCTTTTAATAAATATTCATTTGCATCAAAACCCTCCAACTGTATAACAGAATCATAGTTAGACCATTCCATCATTCCCTTAAATGTATGAGACCATCTATATACATTATTCCAAAATGCAACTTCATATGAAATTCCATTCAACCACTTTTGGGTAATAATAGTATTATTAATTTCCATTTATTCTTATCGTTATACAATTTAAATAATTGCAAAGATAATGCTTTTATCTCTAAAGAACATAATATTTATGGATTTTTCATCATTCTAAGGAAAAAAACAAATAAAAACAGATGCAATTAAATTATTATTAGTAACTTTGCAATTATGAAATTGAGTATCATTATACCTATATATCGCACTCAAGATACCTTAGAAAGATGCTTGGAAAGTGTTTTAAAACAGTCATTCACCGACTACGAAATCATTCTCGTTGACGATGAATCGCCTGACGATTGTCCCTGGATTTGTGATAAATACGCTAAAAATTACCCAAATGTCAAGGTTATCCACAAGAAAAATGGTGGATTAAGTGATGCTAGAAATGCAGGCATTAAACTTTCTAAAGGTGAATATATCACATTTATTGATAGTGACGATGCGATTCAAGAAGATACCTTACTGCTTCTGATGACAGAACTTGAAAAGTATCCTCATACTGACATTTTAGAATATCCTATTTTTGAAAGAAAAGGTAATTCCCAAAAAGAACATTTACTTACATTCCAACCAAAAGAATATCAAGATCCTATAGATTATTGGTTTTCAGAACAAGCATATATGCATACATATGCTTGTAACAAAATCTTCAACCGAAAGCTATTTGAGAATATCCAATTTCCTATAGATAAAACGTTTGAAGATGTTGCAACATTACCTTATTTAATAGGTTTGTTACCTGATAACAATAGTAGATACTTGTCACCTATCATACGAGTTACCAACATTGGTTTATATCTATATTATTGGAATCCAAAGAGTATTACAAACCAACTCGGAAATAAAGATATATGTTATCTATACGAAGGACACATTACAACCTTAAACAAAATTTTTGAAAAAATAGGAGAAAATACGAATGACATCATAAAATATAACCATTCTCTTCAAAACTTCATGTCTAAAATATTGAATTATATGCTATTCATGAATGAAGAGACTGGAGAATATATTCAAAATCCACCCCTATTATATCATCTTAGAATTATTCATAAAATAAGTTCTATATACCCCATTAAACTCAAACTATTAAATATTTTAGGTTATCATCGCTTATGCAAACTCAACAGACTTATCCACAAAATATACAGACACCATTAGTAAGTTTTATCATCACAACTTACAACTTGCCGCTAGATTACTTGAAGGAATGCCTAAATAGTATTATCAAACTCTCTCTTAACGCAAGAGAGAGAGAAATCATCTTGTTAGATGACGGAAGTGACATTTCTCCTCTAAATGATTTAATTGAATACCAGAACCAAATCATTTATCTTCGCCAGCCGAATCAAGGTGTCAGCGTTGCTCGCAATTATGGAATGATGATTGCTAAGGGAAAATATATTCAGTTTGTCGATGGCGACGATTATCTAGTACAAGCTGCATACGAACATTGCTTGGACATCGTAAGATACCATCAACCTGATATTGTGACTTTTCATTTTGCTAAAGATAAAACAGAAGAAACTTCTTATGAACTTCCTACTCCTATATCAGGAACAGAGTATCTGAATAGTTACAATCTTCACGGAGCAGTATGGTCTTACATATTCCGACACCAGATATCTGGTAGCCTACAATTTACTCCTGGCATCGTTTATGGAGAAGACGAAGAATTCACACCTCAACTTTTCCTGAGAGCTGAAAGAATCTTCAAAATGGATTCGGAAGCTTATTATTATAGAGAAAATCCACATTCTGTTCTACATCAAACAGATAAGGCTAAAATTCAGCTTCGCATGGACAACAACTTGCAAGTTCTGCTGAAACTTCAACAAAAACTTGATGTTATCCCTATAGTAGAGCGACAAGCTCTCAGTCGTAGAATTGCACAACTTACCATGGACTACCTATATAATAATATCCGCATGAAGCACTCTCTGATAGCCTTGAATAAAGCTATTGCTGAGTTAAAACAGCATGGGCTTTACCCTCTTCCTGACAAGGATTATACCAAGAAATATACCTTGTTCAGAAAGATGATAAGCACTTTTGTCGGAAGAACCGCACTTCTTCTCTTTATCAAGAGATAAAAATATTAGGAAAAGACATTTTTTAAGATCATGAAGATACTTTTAATGGGAGAATACAGTAATGTGCATGCCACACTTGCCGATGGACTTCGGAAGCTGGGGCATCAAGTTAGTGTACTCTCAAATGGAGACTTTTGGAAGAATTATCCACGAGATATCAACATGGTGAGAAAGCCGGGAAAACTTGGCGGAATCATGTATTTGGCAAAGTTATACACAATTGTGCATAAACTACGTGGATATGACATTGTACAACTCATCAACCCCATGTTCTTGGAGTTGAAAGCAGAGCGTATCTTCCCTTTTTATCGCTATCTTCGCCGTCATAATAAGAAGGTTATATTGGGTGGATTTGGTATGGATTACTATTGGGTTCATGTATGCTGCAAAGATAAGCCATTGAGATACAGTGACTTCAACATAGGCGATGAATTACGAACCAATGCTGATGCTATCAAGGAAAAGAAGGATTGGCTAGGAACTGCTAAGGAAAAACTCAATAAGATGATAGCAGAAGATTGTGATGGAATCGTCACAGGACTCTATGAGTATTGGACATGTTATCAACCTAGTTTTCCACAGAAAACAACATTTATCCCCTTTCCCATCAAGAGTTATGCACAACCTAAGGATATTCCCAATACTATCCCCCAAAAGGTAAAACTCTTCATAGGTATCAACAAAAACAGAAGTGAATACAAAGGGACAGACATCATGTTGAAAGCCGCACAAACCATCAAGAAGAAGTATCCCGAAAAAGTAGAACTGCGCATTGCGGAAAATATTCCCTTCCATGAATATGTAGAGATGATGAATGGAAGCGATGCTATCCTAGATCAACTCTATAGCTATACCCCTTCCATGAATCCCTTGGAAGCAATGGCTAGAGGTATCATCTGCATTGGGGGTGGAGAACCAGAGAATTACGAGATTCTTCAAGAGAACGAACTGAGACCTATCATTAATGTTTTACCATCTTATGAAAGTGTATATGATGAATTGGAGAAACTCGTCTTGCACCCAGAAAGGATTCCTCAACTGAAGAAAGAGAGCATCCTCTATGTGAACAAGCACCATGAATATATCAAGGTTGCTAAAAGTTATGAACAGTTTTATAAAAAGATATTAGGCATTGTTCCATGACAATGGACATAAATATATAGGGAACCCATGTTCATCCATGAGTTCCCTATTTCTGTTGTGTGTAAACAATATTACTTTATTCCACAATCGCTGTCCAGCCACCGCCTGGTGCCAAATGAATCTGCAACTTATCGGTTGTGGATAACTGTTGATAAGTATGTTTATAATCGGTAGCTTCCCTATCTGCATTGATGCCATCGGCAAAAATGTTCGCCTTGCCACTGATGCCTTTTCCATTGAAAGTCTTGATCGTAGAAAGATCGATCGTAAGGTCACGAGGCTGCCAGTTGGTCATCGCCGCAAGATACCACTTACCTCCATTTCTCTTCGCTACTACCACATATTCACCTAGTTTTCCATCCACAGGGATAACTTCGTCATAAACTGTTGGAATCTGGGCAATGAAGTCGGTGCATTCCTGATTTTGCATATACTTCGTCGGACTATCAGCAAGCATCTGCAGAGGAGCATCAAAAATAGTGTACATCGCCATCTGATGAACTCTTGTACCTTGGCTCATAGGATGGTCATTGTTGCCGAAGAACTGGGAACGAACGGCATTCACCATAGCTCCAGGGGTATAATCGAATGCGCCAGGAAGAGCACGGAGATATGGGATGGTGACATCATAACGAGGTTGGTCGTGTAAAGGACCATCCCCCACTCTTGGCTCCCACTTGGAATTTTCCAAGCCCTTCACGCCCTCAAAATTCACAATATTAGGATAAGCGCACTGCACGCCGAATGGTCGCATTCCATGGAGGTCGAGCATCAAATGATGTTTGGCGGCACATTCTGCCACCTCATACACCGAATTGATTGCCTTTTGATCATCACGGTCGAAGAAATCCACCTTGAATCCTTTGACACCCATGTCACCATAATGTTTCATGATTTCCTCCATCTTCTTATGACCACGCTGAACAAGGTTGCGCCACGAAGACCAGAGGATAACCCCTACTCCATTTTGCTTGGCATAGTTGATAATACCCGCCATATCCATCTTGTCGGAGAATATCAGCAAATCCTCTGGATCGCTCCATCCCTCGTCAATAATGATATATTCTAGTCCATTTCGCTTGGCAAAATCCACAAAATACTGATAAGTCTCGGTATTGATGCCAGCACGGAAGTCAACACCAGTGATATTGGTATTATTCCACCAGTCCCAAGCCACTTTTCCCGGCTTTATCCACGATGTATCCTTGATACGGCACTGAGGTCCCAACGCCTTTGCGATGTCATTTCCGATAAGTTGCTTATCCTTTTGGGTAACCAGCACAATGCGCCAAGGCAACTTCGTTACCTTTTCCGCAATATAGTTGGCACGCTCTGTAGGAACGAGATTCAAGCGAGCATATCCACCTATCTCTTCTTTCAAAGGATAAGGAGGAAAAGCTGCATGCAAGGCATGAACGGATGACGAAGATGAACTACCAGCAGCAGTACCCTTCAAAAGATACATACCGGGATAGTTTTCCACATCAGCTTCCATAACAACCGCCTTCTTGCCTTGTGGCAAACCTACAGCCAAAGGAGTGATGGCAAGGGAATCTTGATACATCTTGGAGATAGAAGCCTCGTCATAATAAGACTCAAATGAATAACACCAGCGCTCCCCTCCTCTGTTATCATTCACGTATGGCACAAAAGCAGGATAATCGTCAGCGAAGATAAATTCCGAAGTCTCGTTGATAACCTTGTTAATAACTTTCTTTGAAATAAAACGATAGGCTACTGCATCGTCAAAGACTCTAAATTGCAGATCATAATCGCCAGCACCAAGTGTCAACTGCTGATACTTGCGATTTCCCACCTTATTATTACATATAGATGATTTCTTCACCTTCATATTCTTTCCCAAGCATTGCTTATCGGTCTGAAGTGCTATTTCAGAAGGAAGCAGCACAATGGTCTTTCCACTCTTGATTTCCCACTTCAGGGTTTTATCCACAGAGATGTTGACAACCAAAGATTTGTTGGGTGACGTCACGGTATATACTTTAGCCATCATTGGCAAGCTGCATATAAGAGCCAAAAGAAAAGTGATAAATTTAGTATTCATCATACGAGTTATTTTATTAGGTTTATTATCGTAGGCAAAGATACGACAAATAATCGAGATTCACAAATGATAAGAACAGAAAATAAAGGAGAAACAAGCATAAAAACAAAAAATCGAATTCTCAACACTTTGAGAACTCGATTTTTTCATTTTTTCCTAATATATATTGTATAAGTAAAAGATGATGTAAACGTTTCACAACGTCTATTTGATTTAACTGGTGCAAAGATACACTCATTTTCCATCACATAAGACGAAATATCAATTTTTATAGAGTAAAATCTGATTTTACCCCCACTTTAGAGAATTCACACCACCTTTTTATACAAAAATTACCCCATATTTAAGAAAGGGAGAGCATTTTTTCGATAGGTTTTACAGCTTCTTTTGCAATATTTTCCTCAACTTCTACGGTTGGCCAACCATATTTCAGAGCATTATAAATTTTCTTGAGTGTGTTCATCTTCATATATTCACACTCATTGCAACTGCAACCTACCCCACCTTCGCTCACCTCTGGTGGAACTGGATAGAAAGTAACATCAGGGCAATTTCGCTCCAATTCGTGAAGAATACCAGCTTCGGTGGCGATGATATACTCTTTGATTTCAGGATGCTCTTGGGCGTAATGCAACATTGTAGCTGTAGAACCTTTCACATCGGCTACTGCCAATACAGGAGCCTTGCACTCCAAGTGAGCCATCACGACAGCCTCAGAGTGCTCTTTCTTAAGCTTGACGATAGCCTCGACAGAGAATTTCTCATGGACATGGCATCCACCGTTCCAGAGAAGCATATTTCTGCCCGTCACGCTGTTGATATAGTTACCGAGGTTATAATCTGGTCCAAAGATGATTTTCTCGTCCTGCGGGAAACTGTCTATCACCTTCTTGGCATTACCACTGGTCACCACACAATCGGTCAACGCCTTCACGGCAGCAGTGGTATTCACATAGCTCACCACCTTGTAACCAGGATGCTCCTCCTTGTACTTCTTCAAGTCCTCAGCCTTGCAGCTATCAGCAAGAGAGCAACCAGCATTCAAGTCTGGGCACAACACAGTCTTGTCTGGGCTCAACAACTTGCAGGTCTCAGCCATGAAGTGAACACCACACATCACCATCACCTTGGCATCAGTTTCAGCAGCCTTACGAGCCAAAGCCAAACTGTCGCCCACGAAGTCGGCAATATCCTGAATCTCTCCTACCGTGTAGTAGTGAGCCAAGATTATCGCATCCTTCTCCTCGCAGAGACGGCGAATCTCTTTCTTCAAGTCCAAGGTCTCGTCAACAGGTTCGTCAACGTATCCTTTCTCAATCCATTCTTTTTTCACCATAACATTTATATTATATTTTTATTTATTTCTTATTTCTAAAAAAATATAGGGATTATGATATGCCGTGGATAAGTGGATAAAAATTTTCCTAAATATTTGGATATTAAGTTATCCAAGTCTTATACGCAGTTATTCGAAAGATGTTCTTTTACTTTCTTGTTGGCTCATAATGTTTTAATGGATTTATCAACATTTCCCCAATTCGCTGCAAAGTTAATAAGTTTATATCTTTTTTCAATCAAAATTCGTGAAAAACTTCCTTAAAACTGAATAATAACTATGTGGATATCCTCATTTGATAGTTGCAAAATCGTGAACTGTGGATTTCTACAAAGTTATGAATAAGTTATGATAAGGGTTTTCCATACACTTTTCCACAACTTTGTGGATAGATGCTGTGCAGAGCATTGGCTTACGCTCTGCACGGCGTAGCTTGTCGCCTTGCACTCCATACCATTACGCCCTGCACGGTGTAAGCTATCACTGTGCAGGGCGTAATGGTATGGGATGCTGAGTATTGGAAGTCAATGTGGTTATTGAAGAATAAATTTCACCTTGTTGATGATTTCTTCTGGCTGAATTTCATTTAGGCAAGCATAATCGCCTCGTAGGCAAGGCTTATTGCCATAGATGCTGCAAGGTCGGCAAGGTAATGATACTTGCACGGCGTTGGCATCATCCTGGTTCCATCCCATAAAGCCGGCATAAGGATGAGTGGCTCCCCAAATACTGATGACGGGAGTATTCACTAGCGATGCCAAGTGCATATTGCCACTGTCCATACTGATCATCAACTGTAGTTGACTCATGAGGTTGAGCTCCTGGGCTAAGCCGTTGAGTTGAGAAGAGGCATTGATGACTTGCGGATAGGTTTTTGCCCATTGATTCATGATGGCAGTTTCCTCTTTTCCGCCTCCGAAAAGATATAAACGAACTTGTGGATAAGTATGGATAAGTTGTTTGATAACTTTTTCCATCTTGTCGATAGGATATATTTTTCCCTTATGGGCAGCAAAAGGAGCAATGCCTATCCATGGTGATTGTTTGTCCCCAGAAGAGTGAATAACTCCAGCTTTGTCTGTGAATATCTGTGATGGCAATAAACTGATATCACCCTTGCCTTCCATAAAGATAGATGTGAAATCCAAATTGACAGGATAGCCCAAACGTGAAAAAACATCAGCATAGTTTTGAAAAGATGTGGATAACTGCACCAGTTGTTTGTTTTTGCTAGCAGTCAGTTTGTTCTTTTCCGAGCGATGCTTATCAATGTGGGCAACCTTGTACATTCCAAGATTGAAACGCATACGGAGATAGTTGGAGCGCAAGACGCTATGCAAGTCGGCTATGGCTGTGAATTTCTTAGCCACCAATCGGCGATAGAGAGCGTTCAATCCTTTTATACCTTTGTATTCACCCTTGAGGTCAGCTTCCATGAAACCCACATTGGGAGCAAGGTTCTCAAAGAAAGGTCGAGCAAAAGGACGGCTAAGCATAGTGATTCTCACATGAGGGTACTGCTTTGCCAAAGAATAAATGACGGGTACAGTCATGGCAACATCTCCCATGGCTGAAAATCTTATCACTAGAATATGCTCGGTCTTCATAATTTAAGTTCCTTTATATATAATAAGGTATATAAGGACAGATTTCCATGAGAATGACATATTCTATGGAAATCTATCCTTTTGTTTGTTGGTAGATTTGGAAATCGTCTATTTCTGATTATAGAGTACAGGATTGGTAGAAGGGTCGTTGTACATCTTCATTTGGCGATATACCTTCATGTACTTATGTCCTGCCTCAATGTCTTCCAAGAGTTGGTCGATGGCTGTACTCAAGTCAACCTGCTGTTCCAAGAGAACGTTTAGTTTAGCTTGGCACTTAGCCTTATGCTCGGCTGTGGCCTCAGGGCGATTGACCTGCTCCTTCATGTGGTAAATCTTGAGGGCGAGAATACTCAGACGGTCAACAGCCCATGCAGGACTTTCGGTATTGATGCGAGCATCAGGCAAAACTTTCACCTGCGAATACTTCTCACGGAAGTAGGAGTCGATTTGCTCTACGAGGTCGGTACGGTCCTGGTTGCTCTTGTCGATGCGACGTTTCAAGGTGAGAGCTTCCACTGGGTCGATTTGTGGATCACGTATGATGTCCTCGAAATGCCATTGAACGGTGTCGATCCAACATTTCAAGTAGAGACGGTTCTCGATTGTACCTTCGTCAAAAGGATTATTGATAGGTGTATCAATGTTATCAGTCACATGATAGTCATTGATCGCTTGATTGAAAATCTCGTTGGCTTTTTGTGTAAATGTCATATCACTTTTATTATTAGTTGAACTAGTGCACAAAAGTAACAAAAT
>ULYL01062266.1_pt1 | contig 66223 bp, 57 predicted proteins | sample 1962211 | NCBI WGS metagenome assembly ULYL01 (sample SAMEA4835864, study PRJEB28245) | human gut metagenome | biome: gut microbiome; material: fecal sample | place: Denmark | collected 2008
AAGCTCTTTTTGTGAACGGGGCAGAAAATATCCCTTTAATTCTTATAATTGTCGTTATTGTTGAGTTTGTCTTGCTTTTTGCGTTCTTCTTCGATTTCCGCTTCTATTTGCTGTAACCGGGGAACTTGCCGAACAACGTCGGGAGTAAAGAGAGCAAGAACGGAATCGAAAAAGTTATTGATTGTTTTAGGCTTTCCGTGGACTATACGCCGATATTCTGTCGGATTTGTTCTTGCAAGTTCTTTGCCGACGTTTGTATATTGCGAATTATTGCCTTTTTCCTTTTGCAAAGTTTCTGATTTTTTGGCATATAACAATGCTTCGTCCATAGATTTCGTAAGCCGCTTTGAAAGGTCGGCGTTGTCTGCCGTTAAAGCAATTACTTGTTCTTGTAACTTTCCGCGTTTCCGTGGAATATTTCCGCTTTTTGCCTCGGTTAAAGCGTCTGCATAAACCTGACTTTCTTCCCGTATGGCTTCGGCTTGCTCGATTATCTTTTTTGCCTTAAATTCTGCGGTGGAAAGATGTTTCTTCTGACTGCCTTCTTTGCCGCGCTGTAAGCCCCAACGTTTTCCGACGGCTTCGTAAAAATCTGTTTGCAATTGTTGCAGTTGCGGTTTATCGAAAAGTTGTTTACTGCAAAGCCTGCCGTCTTTCGTTACGGGCATTAGGTTTAAGTGCATATGCGGCGTTGTTTCGTCGTTATGTACTACCGCTACGATTATGTTTTCTTCGCCATAACGCTCCGCAAAAAACTTGTAACAGTCCGAGAAAAAGTTATATTGTTCTATCTTGGCTACACCGTCGAAAAAAGTTTTATCCGAGCCTAACACGAACGAATTCATAACAACCGCGTCTTTGCGCGGGGATAAGCCTAACTCTTTTATTCTGCCGTTTATGAACTCCGTGTAAGTCTTTCCGAAATGCGGCGTGAAGCGATAATTGTTTCTCGTCCGCTCGCTGTCTATCTGTGGATTTGACGCTTCGTAATTCTCGTCCCGTTCGTTTTCCTTTTCAATAGGAGCGACGTCTTGTTTATGGTATTTCTCCATATGACACACTAAATATGAAATGATGATTTTCCTCCTGAAATTTGTTTTTATTCTTGTTGAGCAAAGTGTGTAGAATTTCCTCTGCCGACTGTTTTATTAGTGAATTCACAGCCTCGCAGAGCACACTATTTTGCGAAGCAAAGTATAGTGTGCTACACTTTGCCTGAATTGTTCTCGTTTTGCTTCCCGTTTGCTTCCAAAGTTTTTCCGCCTACGGCGGGCGATATTGATTGTAATTTGTCATTATTTCACCTCCCGAAAGACGACAAAAAGCCGCTGATATTTTTTCTATCACCGACTTAAAACGCACGTATTAAGTTTTTATTTTCGTTACATAAAACGCCTCCGATTTGTATCTGCAGACAAAAAAATCCGTGCGATTTCGGTTGCCTTTATAGGCTCGTTCTTCGCACGGATTTTAATCCGGATTATTTAATTTTTAGTCGATTTTATCTAAAAATCGTACCACAACAAAACCCACGTCGAAATCTCTCTTTTTTAACGATTTCAACGCCCGTCGCGGAATTGCTACAATCAATAGAAATTCTATGGTAAACGACGGTAATTATCCTTTCCGAGTCCACAAAGGGGAACAGAGAAATCGGGCAACATCTTCACGCCCGACAACGCCTTTTCTTACGGCGCAATGCTTGATCTTATACCAAACCAATTATAGTATAACATACGAACGTTTGTTCGTCAAGTGTTTTTGATTATTTTTCTTAAATATGCTTTTATTTCTAAATCGACAATAATTTTAACATACAGCATAAAAAGGGACAACATAAGGGACATTTTGCCTTGACATTTGTCCCCGATTTTGATATACTAATGTTGAAATCATAGAGTGGAGGTTTGAGATGATAAATTTCGGACACGAAACGGAAGAGCTTGAATTTAAGAAAAGTACAAGTGAAATGCACGATGCAATGAAAGACATTGTTGCAATATTAAACAAGCACGAAAAAGGTATATTATATTTTGGCGTTGCGCCTAACGGTGACGTAAAAGGTTTGCAGGTTGTTGAATCGACTTTGCGCGATGTTTCGAGAGTGATTTTTGAAAGTATAAAACCGCAAATTTATCCTCAAATTCAAAAAGTCACGATTGACGGGTGTGATATAATCGAAGTGAAATTCAGCGGGCGAAATAAACCATATTCGGCTTACGGGAAATATTATATCAGAGTTGCCGACGAAAGTCGCGAATTGACGCCTGCCGAACTTAAAGAAATGATGGTTGCAAGCGAGTATTCCGAGAAATGGGAACAATTTGAAACTCCTTACACGATTAAGGATATAGACGAGTCGGCTTTGAAAGATTTTTATAACCGCGCCATTGCTTGCGGAAGACTGCCCGACGACGGATACGATGCAGGAACGTTGCTTAATAAACTGGGTTTATTAAAAAACGGCAATTTGAATAATGCTGGATACGTTCTCTTTGGAAATAACGGTCCTGTTACACTTAAAATGGCAGTGTTTGCAAGTGATGAGAAGCTGACCTTTTTGGATATAAACCGAACCGAAGATAATATTTTCAGATTAGTTGATACAGCACTTACCTATATCAAAAAGAATATTCGCTGGCGCGCAGAAATCGGAAGCGTTACGAGGGAAGAGATACCAGAAATACCGCTCAAGGCATTGCGTGAAATTGTAATAAACAGTTTTGCGCACGCAGAGTACGGAACGGGTTCTCAACACGAAATTGATATTCATCCCGGTAAAGTTGTAATATATAACCCCGGAACGTTTCCTTCTGAATTTTCTCCCGAAGATTTTGCGACGAAAAACCTATCTTCGATTATACGAAACGAGTTAATTGCAAAAGTGCTGTATCTCTGCCACGATATTGAATCTTTCGGCAGCGGGTTTAAGCGTGTGTATACTCTTTGTAACGCCGAAAACGTTTCTTGTTCTTATGAGAAAACCCCGATAGGTTTCTCGTTTATCTTTTTGAGAAATGACCCTAACGCGTTGAAAAATGTCCCTGAACTGCGGCAAAATGTCTCTGTTGTTTTGTCCAAAACAGAAAAAGCGGTTTATCAGTTATTGAAATTGCAACCGAATCTGACGCGTGAAGAACTCTCAATGGAAATTTCTAAAACCGTAAAAACTGTTCAGCGCGCTCTTGACGGATTGAAAGAAAAAGGGCTTATTGCTCGCGTTGGTAATACCCGTACGGGCTACTGGGAAATTTTACAACAATAATATTGATAGGAAGGAAAATTATATGGCTTCAATTATTGATAATAGATCAAAAACGATGTTGGATTCGTTAAAGAATTCTCTAAAGCAAGCTGAAAGCGTTGATATCCTTACCGCGTTTTTCTATTTTTCGGGATTCAATGCATTGGCCGAAGATCTTAAAGACAAAAAAATAAGGATTTTGGTTGGCTGTACGATTGACCCGAACGCAATCGGCGAGCTTTGTAATGCCGTAAAAAACAATCCCGACGAAGAATTAAGTTCTTATTCCATTCGTGGCTATAACAATTTGAACAATTCTCAAAAGAAAAATAACTACATAAACAGTTTTATAGATTTATTTAATAAATCGTCTTTGGCGGACGAATTCGATTCAACAGAAAACCAAGCGATTTTTAAAATGTTTTTAAATAAAATTAAAGACGGAACTTTGGAAATACGTTTAACGGCAAGACAAGATCACAGCAAGTTTTATGTAATTACAAATAAATATGAATATTCTTGTTTTGGAGATCAAAAAGGCGTTGTATTTATGGGCTCGTCGAATTTTACTTATAACGGACTTCTCGGTCAGGGCGAGATGAACGAGCGCTTTAGCGACAACATAAAATATGTCGAGTACGAAGAAAAGTTCGAAAGTCTTTGGAACGACAGTAAGTCGATAGATATTTGCGTAAAAGACGGCAATAAAGATTTTGAAACCGATTTAAAGAAAAAACTTTGGATTTTTGCAAAGCCGTCTCCATATCATATTTATACTCGCATATTATACGAACTTTATAATTCTATCGACCAAAACAATGTCACTACACCATCGGAAATAACAAACGGGAAGTTCGCGAACTTCAAGTATCAATTAGATGCTATTAAATACGGCGTTGACTGTATAAACAAAAATAACGGCGTAATAATAGCCGACGTCGTAGGTCTTGGAAAGTCGGTTATCGCATCGGCTATTGCATACAATCTCGACATACATAAAACTGTTGTTATCGCTCCGCCGCACCTTGTGGATCAATGGGAAGATTATCAGCAAGATTTCGGACTTCGCGGAGTAAGAGTCTGCAGTAGTGGGAAGTTAGAAGATTTGTATAAAGACTATGCCGACGATCCCGATCCGATACTCTATGTAATAGATGAGGCGCATAGATACCGCAACGAACTAAGCGACAGTTATTTATGGCTACACCAATTAACCCGTTCTAATGCAGAGAATAAAGTGATTTTGCTGACGGCAACTCCGTATAACAACCGTCCGCAAGACTTGTTTGCTCTTGTAAAACTCTTCCAAACGCCAAGTCGATCCACTATAAATTCGGTGGACAATTTAAGCGTACGCTTTCACGAATTGATAGCAAGATATAATAAACTTGAAAAAGAAGGTAAAAAGAATTTTTCCGACGAGATAAAAGTAGAACTTGATAAGTTAAGCGGTGAATTGCGAGTACTGATTGATCCTGTTATAATCCGTCGTAGTCGTCTGGATTTACAGGAAATAAAAGAGTATGCCGACGACTTAAAATTACAGAACATTCATTTTCCCGAAGTCGTCGGACCGAAGTTGATAGAATACGATTTAGGGAGAATACGAGAATTATATCTTGAAACGCTTGATAAATTGAGTAATCAATTTATCTGCGCTCGTTATAATCCTTCGGCATACTTAATTGATCCGGAAGCTTTTAATGAAAGATATGGCGAGTTGTTCAATGAAATGAATATTCAGCAATTTCAGGGCAACTTGGCGCAGTTTATAAAAAGATTGCTTGTTATGCGTTTTGAAAGTTCCAAAGCGGCATTTAAGTCAACGCTTAACAGTTTGCTCACGTCTTACGAAAACATAAAAAAATGGTGGGATAAAGGTTACGTACCGATAAAGAAGAGTGGTTACCTGCCTGATCCGGATGAAAATGAAATACAGGAAACTTTTGATGCAATCAATAATATAGCGGACGAGCCCTTAGACGTTGATAAAATTAAGAAAAAGGCAATTCCTTTTGCGAAAAATTTATTTAAGGAAGAATTTATTTCTGCCGTTGAAAACGACGTAAAGTTGCTTCGCGGGATATATAATGAATGGTTTACTTCTGATACCATCGGAGAAGATCCGAAATATAACGAAGTTTGCCGTCAGATTGAAAACAATCTCTCTGATAATTCTTCTCGAAAAATCGTTATTTTCTCGTCATTTGCCGATACTGCGGATTATGTAAAAGCAAGACTTGAAGAAGACGGCTATCGCGTGTTGTTATATACGGGCAAGGCATCTAATATCGACCGTAACGTCGTTAAATCGAATTTCGACGCATCATATAAGGCGGCGGAACAGAAAAACGATTATGATATTATCGTCGCCACAGACGCTTTAAGCGAAGGTTTTAACCTTAACCGCGCTGGAGTTATTATTAACTATGATATTCCGTATAACCCGACGAGAGTCGTTCAAAGAATAGGTCGTATCAATCGTATCAACAAAAAAATGTTTGATAAGATTTATATCTATAATTTTTTTCCGACAGATATAGGCGAGCAGAATACTCTCATTAAGGGTATTTCCACTTTGAAAATGTTCCTCATAAACAATATAGTCGGTAGCGATACGAGAACACTTACCCCCGATGAAACGTTGCAAAGTTATTTCAAAAAACAATACGATGACGCTAACGCCGAAAATAGCGAAAAAAGTTGGGATGTTGATTTCAGAAACGATTATAATGCGATAAAGCATAACGTCAGGTTTATCGATGAAACTTTAAAAATCCCTGAAAGAGCAAGAATTGTTCGTAAGGATAAACCCGTTCCTTGCGCCATCTCGTTTGCGAAACGCGGCAATAATACGTTGTTTGCTTTGGCAAATCCATATAGCGAAAAGGCGGAGATTGTTCCGCCTGAAAAAGTGCTTGCATTATTCAAAGCCGAACCGGAAGAAAAGAGTTTTGAATATGACGAGGCGCTGGATAAGAAATTTGCGATTTTGCGCGACGAAATCCGCAAACCTTATCCCAAAATAAAACTCGATAAACGTAAAGGCGAAGCGATAGAAAATCTTGAAAAACTCGCCGTTGTTTGCCCTGCTGAAAAAGATTATATCGCGGACTTACTTGACGTTATCAAAACCTATGACGATTTAAGCGATGGTGAATTAAAGTATTTGGCAAAGCTTACTATAAAAAAGAACGATGCGGACGATATCGTTCGGGAATTAAAAGAAAAAATACCCGTCAACTACATTATTCAGATAAAGCGTAAAGTGGAAAGCATTGATGCGCAGACGGAAATTATTATGTTTACGGAGGACTTAAGAAGTGATAACGCTTGACGAAGCAAAAGAAATACTTGCAAATGAATACCATATAGACAATTTTACGTATCTGATTAAAGAATTGTTGTTGCCGGATTTTGTGGGCGAAAAACACGATGTTTCGTTCAGTAGCGAAATATTCACTTCTGTAAAACAGTTGGGCGATTCCGTTGCCTGCAATTTAAGTGTTTTTGAAGTTGTCCTAAAAGACGGCGCACAAAACCGCCGTGTCGCTATTACGCAGGAAATGTTTAAAGTCTTGCGTGGTTTGCGTATAAATAACGCCGTAGTTGCTTTTACAAACGCAGATAAGCGTAATTTCCGCATTTCGCTTTTGACGAGTAAATACGAGTATGACGGCGAAAAAATAGTAAAAGTGCTTTCAAATCCCCGCCGTTATTCGTATAGTTTGGGATTAGGCACAAAAACCAAAACTGCGTATAAGTTCTTGATTGCGAAAGGCAAAGTCACCGACCTTAACGAACTTATTAACCGTTTCTCCGTAGAAGTCGTAAACAAACAATTCTATTCCGAAATAGCCACGAGTTTTACCGAACTTGTCGGTGGCGAGAGAGACGGAAAAACATACGAAAAACTGCTTGATCTTCACGGCACTGTCGATCACAACAAGTATGCAGAATTTGGCGTGCGCCTTATTGGTCGAATTATGTTCTGTTGGTTTTTACGCGAAAAACGCAGCGAAAACAATATTCCGCTAGTTCCCGACGATATGCTCGCACTTGAAACGATAAGAGAAAAAGCAAATTATTATCACGATGCTTTGGAACCGCTTTTCTTTGAACTGCTTAACACTTCGCATAAAAAGCGTAAGGCGTGTTTTAACACAGATTATTACAAATTAATCCCTTATCTTAACGGCGGTTTGTTCAGTCCGCATATTGACGACAGATATAAATTCGACTCCGTTAATAATTGCGGATTATACGGCGTTGTAACTATTCCTAACGAGTGGTTTATAAAGTTCTATAATACGTTAGGGCAATACAACTTTACCGTGGACGAAAACACCGCTTACGATATAGAACTTTCTATTGACCCCGAAATGCTCGGCAGGATTTTTGAAAACTTACTTGCTGAAATAAACCCCGAAACCGGTGAAAACGCAAAGAAGAGTACGGGCAGTTTCTATACTCCAAGAGATATAGTTGATTTTATGGTCGATAGCAGTCTTTGCGAATACTTAAAAACAAAAACGGGCATTGACGGAATGAAGTTAAACGCACTTATCAGTTATTCAAAAGATGATGACAATTTAGCCGTTTTCAACGAAGCCGAAAAGAAAAAACTTATTGACGCATTATATACTGTTACCGTTCTCGATCCCGCTTGCGGTTCGGGAGCTTTCCCTATCGGTATGCTTCAAAAGGTCGTTTATGTTTTGCAGGAAATCGATCCCACGGCAAACCTTTGGTTTGACAAAGCGACTGAAAACGTCGGTATACTTTTAAAGAAAGAGTTCGAAAAGAAGTTTAACGCAGGATCATTAAACTATATCCGTAAATTGAGCGTTATTCAGAACTCTATTTTCGGTATCGATATACAGCCTATCGCGGTCGAAATATCCCGTCTGCGCTGTTTCCTGTCTCTTATTATTGAAGAGAAGGTCGATGATACGGAAGAAAACCGCGGCATAAACCCGTTGCCCAACTTGGATTTTAAGTTCATTATCGCAAATTCGCTTATTACTTTGGATAACACAACGCAGTTATCTATATTTGAAAATCAAGATCATATCAAGATTTTGAAAGATATAAGAGAAGAATATTTTAATGCGGATAGCGAACGCCGCACGGAATTAAAACTTGAATTTTTACAAGTTCAGCAAGATATGTTGTTAAATACGATCGCTAACTATCAAAAACAGGCGTCCGCGCGTTATCAGCAACTTTCAGAATGGAAACCGTTTGAAAACCAAGCGACTTCTTGGTTTGATTCTGAATGGATGTTCGGAATTAAAGATGGTTTCGATATCGTTATTGGAAACCCGCCGTATCTTGAATCGAGACATTCAAACTTTTCGGAAAGTTTGAAAGATAAATTACAAGAACAATTACATATTAGATATGGTAAAAGGTTTGAATTAATTCCCCGTGGCTCTGATTTGTTGATATATTTTTATGAATTGAGCTTACGAGTTATAAAAGAAAACGGTATCAATGTCTTTATAACTCAAAACTCTTGGTTGGATACGGAATATGGATCACAATTCCAAAAATATTTGAGGCAAAGAACTAATGTTTTATCAATAATAGATAGCGATTTTAAATCTTTTGAGACGGCAAACATTAATACTGTCATTACAATATTCCAAGGGAGAAAAGGATGCTCAAAAGACATCGTGTTTGAACGATTCCACGTTAGATATGGCGATTATAGACTAACTCAAGATGAAATTGATAAACAGTTTTCGTCATCCGCAACAATTAAAGTGTTTAAGCCAAATAGTGAATTAATAAAATCATATAAATGGGGGTTTTTATTTAATAGCGATATAGAATTAATTGATTTGTTAAGTCGTTTGAGTTTTTATGGCAAAAAAGAAGATGAATTGTTATGGCTTAAAGTCGGACAGGGCTTAAACATAACCAAAGATTATGCAAATAAAAAATATGCATTACCTACTAATATAAAGGAATCCGAATTAATTGCTTATCTTAACGTAGATGAAAACGGTTATTATATATGGGATAAATGCGAAACATTCCTTTTGTCAAATAAAGATATGTGTGAAGAACGAGAGTTGGCTTTAACAAATGACGGCTATACGATATTTGACGAAAAACACTGTAAACGTAATCGTCCTGCATTGATTCTTCCGCGTGGAATAGGTAACAAACATTTTTGTTCACTTAATAAAAATAATGGTTATTCAGCAAGCTGTGTTGACATTTATGTAACAAAAGCAGATAAAGTCAATAATTTGTGGCTCTTTATGAATACAACATTGTTTTGGCTGTTAAGAGAAATTTCAGGGCGAAAAAGTTTAGGTGGCGGCATGCTTAAAGCTGAAGCAGTTGACTTAAAACAGTTTCCTCTTTATTTTGATTTTATTAATACAAATAAAATAAACGAGTTAATCGAACAAGCTGAAAACAAAAAAGTATTAAATTCACTTGATGAGATAGAGACAGAGTTCCATAAACAGATAGACGACTTATTCTATGCGGAACTTAATATTCCTACGAATATTCAAGAGTATATCAAGAGAAAATTTATTGAAAAATTTAATGCTCGCACACAAAAATCGACTACATAACATTTAAATCGTTCTCGTCGAGGAATCTATAAAATAAAAAAGGAGACTAACTAATGAAATACGATCCACAAGAATTTATTAACGCTCTAACAAAAAAAATGGGCGGAAGATCTTTCCCCAAATGTCCTATTTGCGGAGGCGAAAAATATACTTCCACGGATAATTTTGTTACATTACCTGTATCAAAAGATTTAGGAAATGTTACTTTAGGTCCCAACATACCAACAGGTATTGTGATTTGCGAAACTTGCGGTCATATAGAATTTTTTGCTCTTGGTGTTCTAAATTTGCTTAATAAGGAGGAACATCAAAATGGCAAAAATTGAAACCATTTCCGATAAAATTGTCTGTACTGAAACAGAAATTACAATTACAAATGAAAAACTAAAGAACACGCTATCTAACATTTATGAAACAGCTAGGGAAGATGCAAATAAAAGGAAATGGTATAATTATTTTACCGTCGGTTTTTCGATTGCGGGTACTATATTGCTCGCTCTTCTTACGGCTACATTTAATTCTTTAGGGGCTATTAGTAGTCATTCTGTTACGATTATAGCTTGGGTAATGTTTGGTATTAGTTTTATATATGGGGGTGTTGCATTGATGTTTAAGATGCTATCTAACAACAACAGTAATGAGCATAAAGAACGTGACAAAGCGATAAAAGAAACTATGGAGAAAATTAAATAGATAGAGATAAGAAGGTCGTTATGGGAAAACAAACAAATATAAATGGTAGTCAATTTGGTGGCGAATGGACTTTGCAGAAATTACATATTATTGATGAATATTTAAAATCATATTCTATCGTATTAAAAAAACAATCATTCAAAAAGATTTATGTTGATGGTTTTGCGGGAAGTGGTATAACCGAGTTAAAAACCAAGAAGCCCACGGACAACGGTTTTTTGAAAGATGATTTTAAGGCAGAAAAACCGACGGTAATTGAAGGTTCGGCTATTTTGTCGTTAAAATATGATTTTGACGAATATTATTTTTTAGAATTGGATTCTAAAAGAATAACGTCTTTGCGAGATAATATAAAAAGGGCTTACCCACATAAAATAGATAAAGTTCATTTTATAAATGGTGACAGCAATCAAACGCTTCTTGATGTAGTATCTAAAATTACCAAATATGACAGATGCTTGATGTTTTTAGACCCTTATGCGCTGGAATTGAGGTGGGATACTCTTGAAGCCATTTCGAAATGCGGTGTGGTTGACTTGTGGTATTTATTCCCATTATCTTTAATTAGACTAATAGAAAAAGAAAGAGATATTACCGAAGCCAACAAACAGAAAGTTTCGTCAATATTAGGCACTGAAGAATGGTTCGATAAATTATTTGTTGAGTCAAAACAACTTGATTTTTTTGGTGAAACTCGCTTTGATAGAGTTGAATACTCTGAAGTCCTAAAATATATAAAAGAACGATTTGCAACTATCTTTGCTTATGTGTCGCCAGATTCAAAGATGCTAAAAAATGAGGCAAAAAATTCGCCGATGTTCCTATTATGTTTTATGATGACAAATACAAGCGACAAGGCTAAAAAACTTGCAGGAAAGTTGGTAAAAGCAATTATAAACAGTACGGAGAAAATCAAGTGAAAACAATCAAAAGAGATTCTTTATTATATAAAACCGGCGTGGAATACGGTGATTATACCATCAATCACGTTCAAGGATGCGCCCACGGATGCAAATATCCTTGTTATGCTATGATGATGGCAAAGCGTTTTGGCAAAGTAAAAACATATGAAGAATGGTGCGAGCCTAAACTGGTATCTAATGCGTTGCAGCTTTTAGATAAAGAAATCCCTAAACTTAAGGACCAAATTGAGTCAGTACACCTTTGTTTTACAACTGATCCGTTTATGTATGGATATGATGAGATAAAAGAATTAAGTCTAAAAATAATTGAGAAGCTAAACAATAATGGTATAAAATGTACAGCTCTAACAAAAGGAATTTTGCCAATAGAACTCGCAAAATATTCTAAGGAAAATGAATACGGAATTACAATGGTTTCTCTCTCGGAAGAATTCCGAAAAGAAATGGAACCTAATACGGCTCCTTTTGACAAACGTATTGCCGCATTAAAAGAATTGCATGACAGAGGCTGTAAAACTTGGGTAAGCGTTGAGCCTTACCCCACGCCAAATATGATTCAACAGGACATTAATGATATATTGGAAACCATATCATTTGTCGATAAGATTATTTTTGGACGACTTCATTATAATAAACAAATAAGTGCATACAAAGATCATAAACAGTATTATAATGAGTTGGCACAAAAAGTTATTGATTTTTGTAAAAGTAAAGGCATTAACTACCATATAAAATCAAAAACGATAACTGAATAGAAACAGAATTTATTTATACTCAATAGTATTAGATAACAACCAAACGGCATTTTGGCGAGTAAATGTATTCATTTGAAAATTAAAACAAGAATAAACGAAGAATAAACAAAAGGACGACCGAGAAGTCTTCGGTCGTCCTTTTACGAACTCGCTGTTTACGCTGTTTTGATTTAATATTCTTGAAATTCCCCAAGAGTATCTAACATTTGGTAAACCTTACGTCTTATACTTTGGAAAGCGTGGTCGCGCCGCTTCTTTTCAGCCCGTCTTCATTTGACGTAATCGTCGCAAACGAAAGCGCTTCTGATACTTTGTTTTCTTTGGGCGCGGCGATTTCGGGCGGCTTCGGAAACCTTTGCGAAGGATATCTGGGCGACGCCGCAACGGGGCTTTATAAACCCGCAAAAGTCGCGCGTTTTGACGCAAAAAATCCGCACGGCGTAAATCCCGCGGGAATAATCCTTGCAGCGGCGAAAATGCTTGAATACTCTTTTGATAAATCCTTGGCAAAAACCGCCGTCGAGAACGCCGTCGAAGAAGTAATAAGCCAAAACTTCGTCACCCCCGATATGAAAAACAAGCGCGACGAAACTCAAAAGGTAATTTCGACGGAAGAGTTTACCGACGAGGTTATAAAACGCTTGTAAACGTCGTTGTTCAACCGTTTTTTCATAGGTTTCATCGTTAAAAACAAATAAAAAACGCACCGCCGAAAATTGCGGTGCGCTTTGATTTTTATGGGATTATTTTGTCGTGTTTTTGCCGATTTTGTCAAAATTTTTATAAATTCGGCCGTGTAAACCTATCTTGGCATTTCCACAAGCCCGATTTTTTTCTTGACTTTTCTGAGTGTCTTTTCGGCAAGGTAGGACGATTTTTCCGCGCCCTCTTTCATAATCGCGTTCAGATAATCCTTGTTTTTCATAAGGTCGTGATATTTATCCTGAATCGGAGAGATTTTCGCGATTACCGCGTCGCCGACCGCCGTCTTGAACTCGGCGTACGACCTGCCCGAAAACTCCTGCTCGACCTCGCGTTGGGTTTTGTCGGTAAACACGCTGTAAATCGTGATAAGGTTGCTGATGCCGGGCTTTTCGGGCGACACGATAATTTCGTTGCCGCTGTCTGTGACGGCGCGCTTGAACTTTCTTGCGATCGTATCTTTGTCATCAAGCAGGAAAACTACGCCGTTCGTATTGTCGTCGGTTTTGCCCATTTTTGCGGTGGGATCCAAGAGGTTCTGGATTTTCGCGCCCGTCTTCGGGAAATAGCAATCGGGCACGACGAACGTGGGCGAGTACTTATTATTAAACCTTTCCGCAATCGTCCTTGCGATTTCGACGTGCTGTTTCTGATCCTTTCCGATGGGAACAAGGTCGGTCTGATACAACAAAATATCGGCAGCCATCAGCATGGGATACGCAAAAAGTCCGACGTTGACGTTGTCGGGATTTTTCAGGGACTTATCCTTAAACTGCGTCATACGGCTTGCCTCGCCGAACATTGTGTAGCAGTTGAGAATCCAGCCGAGTTCCGAGTGTTCGGGAACGTGGCTTTGTACCGCAAGCACGCACTTTTCGGGGTCAAGCCCGATTGCAAGGAACAACGCCATAAAGTCGTAGGTTCTTCTGCGAAGGTCGGCGGGCAAATTCGACACCGTAAGGCTGTGCAAATCCGCCACCATATAAACGCAGTTGTATTCGTCCTGCATTTTCACCATATTTCTTAATGCGCCGATGTAGTTGCCGAGTTGTAAATCGCCGGTCGGTTTCAAAGCGCTGTAAACAATTTTTTTGTTTTCTTCCATAATATTATTCCTTAAAAGCGTTCAATACCGCGTTATCGACGTCGTTTTTATCGACGACGGTATTAAACCTTACCTGTTTCGTGACGAGAGTGCTTATCGCGTCGGGAATTTTCACGCCCGATATGCGATGAAGTTTTTGAATTGCCGAAAACGCGTCGTCGCAGTTCTCGTGAGAGATTGCGTCGTACACGTCCGCGGGAAATTTATACGGGCTTGCCGTCGCAACGACGACGGTGGGCGTTTCATCGCCCGTTTCTGCGACGTAATTGTTATATACTGTAACGGCTACCGCCGTATGCGTGTCAAGGGGATAATCAAAACTGTCAAAGAAACAGTCAATCGCCATTTTTGTATCGTCTTCGTCCGCATATCCTCCGACAATGCCCGCTTTTTCAATCAAATCGTAAGGTATCTCGTACTTCCCGCACGTTGCAAGCGCGGTCATCTTTTCGTTAACGAAATCCGGGTTTTCACCCGACACGTCGTACAAGAACCTTTCAAGATTGCTGGATATCAATATATCCATACTTGGCGAGATGGTTTTGAAAAAGTCGCGGTTTCTGTCGTAAACGCCCGTTTCAAAGAAGTCGGCAAGCACGCGGTTTACGTTGCTGGCGCAAATAAGTTTTTTGACGGGAAGCCCCATTTTCTTTGCGTAATAGCCCGCAAGTATGTCGCCGAAATTGCCGCTCGGCACCGAAAAGTTGATTTCGTCGCCGACGTTAATATCGCCCTTTGTCAAAAGTTTTCCGTACGAATAAAAATAATAAACGATTTGCGGGACAAGTCGTCCCCAGTTGATGCTGTTTGCAGACGACAGCACGAAACCCTGTTCTTTCAACGCCGCAATCATTTTTTCGTCGCGGAAAATGCGTTTAACCGCGGCTTGTGCGTCGTCGAAATTACCTTTTATTCCGAAAACCGCAACGTTTTTCCCTTCCTGCGTACGCATTTGCAGTTTTTGCATTTCGCTCACGCCGTCTTCGGGATAAAGCACGACGATATTCGTACCTTCGACGTCCTTGAATCCTTCCAGCGCGGCTTTCCCGGTATCTCCGCTTGTCGCGACGAGAATAAGCACCTTTTCCTTGACGTCGTTTTTCTTGGCCGCCGCCGTAAGAAGGTGCGGCAAAAGCGTCAGCGCGACGTCCTTAAAAGCAAGCGTCGGGCCGTGGAACAGTTCCAGTATATAAGTGGATTCGTCGATTTTTTTGACGGGACACACGTCTTCCGTCTCAAAGCGCGAATAAGCGGCCTTGCAAAATCCGTTGATTTCGTCTTTTGAAAAGTCCAGAAAATCCGATAAAATTTTTGTTGCAAGGTCAACGTACGATAAATCTTTGAAAGCCTCGATATCGTTCAAGGAATATTTTGGAAAAGACGACGGAACATACAATCCGCCGTCTTTTGAAATTCCGTTTACGATTGCCTGACTTCCCGTGATGCGTACACTGCCGTCGCGGGTACTTGTATAAAGCATTATAAATACTTCCTCAAAAAGTCGGGTAATTCATCCTCGTTTTTGCTGACGCACAAGACGAACTCAACGTCCTGACGTTCCGCAATAACTTCAAGTTCCGCATAGAAATCCTGCATTGCGTCGACGTCTTTTTTTGCGATGCGATGCGCGCCGTCGATGTAAATGGTTTTTATGTCGTGATTTCCTGCGATAAGGCCTTTGATAAAGCCGAGCAACGCTTCTTCGGTGAAAATATGATTATCTTCGGTATTGATGAAACGAATCTGATACTTGATATCGTACATATATCGGTTGGTATCGGTGATGAAAACGATATCGCCCGTCGTTGTGTCGATACTGGCGTTTGCCATGTCGATAATTCTTTTAGTCTTGCCCGAGCCTTTCGCGCCGTAAATCAAATGTATCAATATTGAATACCTCCGTTAATTACTGATTCTATTTTAACCCGTATGCGGATATTTTTCAAGTTATTTCAAAAAATTGTTGAAATAATATAAGAATTACAAAATTCCTTCGGCGTTGGATTCCAGCGCTTTGTTCCTTGCGGCGATTTGCAACGCCTCGATCATCTCGTCCATATCGCCGTTTAAGAAGTTTGTGAGAGAATACAGCGTGAAACCTATGCGGTGATCGGTGACGCGACCTTGCGGATAATTGTAGGTGCGGATTCTTTCGCTTCTGTCGCCCGTGCCGATTTGCGCCTTGCGTTTATCGGTAATTTCCTTATCGGCGATTTGCTGATAGTAGTCGTACAGGCGGGTTTTCAGGACTTTCATTGCTTTTTCGCGATTTTTTATCTGGCTTCTTTCGTCCTCGCAGATGACGACCATACCCGTGGGAAGGTGCGTGATGCGGATTGCGGATTCCGTCTTATTGACGTGCTGACCGCCTGCGCCGCCCGAGCGGAAAGTGTCGATTTTCAGATCCTTGTCCAGAATTTCGACTTCGACGTCGGCGGCTTCCGGGAGCACCGCAACCGTGACCGTCGAGGTATGCACACGGCCTTGCGATTCGGTTTCCGGCACGCGCTGTACGCGGTGAACGCCGCTTTCGTATTTAAGTTTACTGTAAACGCCTTTCCCGGACACCATAAAAACGACTTCTTTTACGCCGCCGAGTTCGGTCATATTTGACGATATTTCCTCGACTTTCCAGCGTTTTGCGTCGGCGTAGTGCATATACATACGCATAAGTTCCGCGCCGAAAAGCGCGGCTTCGTCGCCGCCCGCGCCGCCGCGGATTTCGATGACGACGTTTTTGTCGTCGTTGGGATCTTTCGGGATAAGCAGGACTTTCAATTCCTCGGTGACGTTATCGAGCGCGGTTTTGAATGAATCGTATTCTTCTTTCGCAAGTTCGCGAATATCCGCGTCGTCGTCGCTCATCATCGCCTTGCAATCTTCAAAGTTTTTTTCGGCTTCCTTGTATTCGGCGTACTTATTGACGATTTCTTCGATATCGGCGCGTTCTTTCACGAGTTTTTTCCACTCGTTCTGATTTGCGATGACTTCGGGTTTGACGATTTCGTCGGTAAGAAACTCATATCTTTTTTTGGTTTCTTCGAGTTTATTGAACATAAATTACCTCTTTTTGAAAACCACGATTCTGTCGATGCCGTCGTAGTCTTTGATAAATTCGGAAAATTCGAGTTTCCCGTCGGCGTATGCTTTCACGTCTTCGGCTTCGCCAATGCCGAGTTCCATCAAAAGTTCCCCGCCGTCTTTAAGGTGAGCCGCCGCGCCGTCGATTATGCGGCGATAAAAATCAAGCCCGTCCTTGCCGCCGTCAAGCGCGATAATCGGCTCGTACCCGCGGACTTCGACGTCAAGATTTTGGATGTCATCCGTCTTTATATACGGCGGATTCGACACTATTATATCGAATTCACCGTCGATGTTCTCAAATAAATCGCTTGTGATAAACTTCACGTCGACAAGGTTTGCGACGCCGTTCGCTTTCGCCACGAAAATCGCGTTTTCGCTGACGTCGCTTGCGGTAACCGCCGCCGTCGGCTCGTGCTTTTTCACGCTTATCGCAATCGCGCCGCTGCCCGTGCATAAATCAAGCACGCTTTTGTCTTTCGCGCGGTTTGCAACCGCCTCCGCCAGAAGTTCGGTTTCGGGACGGGGAATAAGCACGTTTTCGTTCACAAGAAGTTTCGCGTCGTAAAAATCGACGTGTCCGAACACGTATTGCAAGGGTTTGCCCGTCGCGCGTTCTTTCGCATACGCAAGCGCCCTTTCAAGCTGACTTGCCTTAATTGTTTTGAGAAGCGGCAGTTCCGAGCGGTTTTTGCCCGTGACTTCCGTGAAAATCCAATCGACGTCGGACTTATCGAATTTGTCCGCGGGCAGAATCTTTTCCACCTGCTCGCGCGCGTCCTTATAAGGTTTTCCGATGTCGAAAGTACGTTCGGGAATGGTTTCGTCGGCGTCCATTTCGTAAACGGTCTTGAAAGCGACGATCGCCACTTCCACCATATCGTCGTCGGGCTGACGGGTTGTGAGCCTTTGGAGTTGCAGTCCCGGCCAGCGGATAATGCGTACGACGATATTGTCGGACAACGCCAGAAGTTTCAGGATTTCATAGGAAATGCCCGCGACAAGCGGAATCATCACAATCCTTACCGCAAACTTGATGCCGGCATTGTTCGGCCAGCCGAAAACGTCCACTGTAAGCCAGCCTGCAAACGCCAGCACGATGATGCTGACAACCATAACGAGCACCATAAACGTCGTGCCGCAACGCTTGTGAATCGTGGAATACTTCTGCACGTTTTCGACGGTAAGTTCTTCGTCGTGTTCAAAGGCGTTTATCGTTTTGTGTTCCGCCCCGTGATACATGAACACGCGTTTCACGTCGGGCACGCAGGAACATATCGCGACGTACGCCACGAAGATGACAAGCCTTATCAATCCTTCGATAACGCTGAAAACGACGTCGCGCACGCTGCCCGAAAGCGCATTGAGCGCGGGAACTTTGAAAAGTAATTCGGTAAGAAACTGCGGCAGGAACACGAAAAGACCTACGGCGCACGCCACCCCCAAAAGCACCGAAAACCATATCACGACCTTCATAATGTCGATATGCAGTTTTTCGGAGAGCCATTTGTCGAATTTCGAGGGTTCGATTTCTTCGCCGTAGACTTCGCTTGACCTTAAAAGCGTTTGCGTCCCGGTATAAAGCATCGTCGCAAAGTTGATGATGCCGCGCAATACGGGAATACGATAGCAGACGTTTTTCTTTTCGACGGGGATAAGACGCTTGCTTTCGACAACGATATCGCCGTCGGAATTTCTGACCGCGGTTGCCATACTGCATTTGCCGCGCATCATAACGCCTTCCATAACCGCCTGTCCGCCGATTTGGGTTTTTCTCATATCTTAAAAAATTTAAAAAATGCAGATTATCTTCTGACAATCTGCACAAAATGAATTAGTCAAGATTATAACGTTTCTTGAACTTATCTACACGTCCGCCGGTATCAACGAGTTTTTGTCTGCCCGTGAAATAGGGGTGGCACTTATTGCAAATATCAACCTTCATCGTATCGCCCTTCTTGGTCGTACCGGTTTTGAACGTTGCGCCGCAAGCGCAGGTTACCGTAACCTCGTGGTAATCGGGATGGATATTATCTTTCATATCTATACCTCCGTTTTATTTCCTTAAAAGAATGAATGCTTAATTATTATAAGTTCATAAACGCATTTAGTCAACGATTTTTCACGGTTTTTTGCGTAAAATAAGTATTTTTTAATTTATACCTGCGGTTTACAAACAAATCTCGATATGATATAATGGCTTTGTTCATATTGTGGAGGAATTGTATGAAAGCGTGGCAAATCACAGCCAAAGAAGAAATCGCCCTTGTCGAGAAAAAGCAGGAAGCCGAGGCAACCGACGTCAAAGTCAGAATAAGCGAAGTTGCTTTGTCTTCAACCGACGTCGCGATTTTTGAGGGGAAAAAGGCTTCTTATCCGATTATTCCCGTGCGTTCCGCAATCGGTCTCGTGTCCGAGGCGCACGCAATGTCGGGCTTGAAAAAAGGCGAACGCGTGGTTCTGAGCCCTTACGTTCTCGACGATCCGTTTTACAAGAAAAAAGGCGCGCTCGTCCCCGACGTCAAGGTTATGGGGCTCGATATGGACGGCTTTTTGTGCGACTTCATCTCGATGCCGCCCGAAAACGTTTACCCCCTGCCCGAAGGTATTAAGGACAACGACGCCATTTTTACGGAACAAATCGCACTTGCGGTTAAATCCCTCGGCGCGCTCGAAACGGAACGCGGCGACTACGTGGCGATTCTCGGCGCAAACACGCTCGGCATCATCGCGGCGGAACTTTGCATTTATTACCAACTTGTGCCGATCGTCATCGACGTGGACGAAACGAAATTGTCCCTTGCCGAAAATCACGGCATTTATTACACCATAAATCCGTCCAAAGCGGACGTCCGCCAGCGTATTATCGAAATCACCGGCGGCAAACTTGCGGAATTCACTTTGTACGAACCCCGCTCCAACATGCTCCCCAACTACATTCCCAGCATCACGCAGGAAGGCGGCACGGTCGCGGTCATCGGCTACAATTACTTTCTGAGCAATCTGCAACTGAACCTCGGCGACGTGCTGGAAAAACAACTCAACGTTACCGCCGTCAAAAACGGCTATGGGGAATTCAATACGGCAATAAACCTGCTTGCAAACAAGGTCATAAATACCGAGGGCTTTATCGACTCCGTGATAAAATTCGACGACATCGATCGCGAACTTCCGCGCATTTCCGAGGACAAATACGCCTACGGCAAAGTCGTCGTCGACTGCATGTAACCGAAAATATCAAAAACGAAACCGCCGTATCGGCGGTTTTTTTGTTTGCTTTTCTTTTTATTCTTTCAGCAAATCGGCGATGATGTCGACGTCGCCGGCACCCAGAATCATTATTACGTCGCCGGCTCTTGCCGTTCCCTTGATTTTTTTCGCCGCCGTCACGAAATCTTTCACGTATTCGGCGGGGCGCACGTTTTCGTCGACGTATCTGAACAAATCGAAAGACGTTTTCCCGTCCGATTCTTTTTCGCGCGCGGGATAGGTCGGGACGAACCATAGTTCGTCGGCAGCGTTGAACGATAATGCGAATTCCTGAAAATACTTTGCCGTACGGCTGAAAGTATGCGGCTGAAAAATCACGAAAAGTCTGTTCTTCGCAACGGGTTTAATCGCGCTTATCGACGCCGTTATTTCCGACGGGTGATGGGCGTAATCGACGTACACGTCCGCGCCGTTTACTTCCCCCGTTTTTTCAAGGCGGCGTTTAACTCCCTTGAAGTTTTCAAGGGTTTCCTTCATTACGTTTTTGTCAATCGAAAGCGCGTCGCAAACGGCAACCGCGGCAAGGACGTTTTTCACGTTGTGTCGCCCTAAAAGCGCGGGGCGGACTCGCATATAGTATTCTCGGTTTCTCAGGATATCATATTCACATATTCCCCCGTGCGAATATATGTTTTCCGCCTGCCATTTTGCGTCCGCGCCGCCAAAGTTTTCAATATGCACATTTTTGCATATATGCAAATCACAGTACTTTACATTTGAATTTTTGATTATTAAGCCGTTATTCGGCACGTTTCGTGCAAACTCGGCAAAAAGCGACAATGCCTCCGACAACGTGTTTATGCAGTCCGGGTGGTCGCACTCCACATTCAGAATCGCAAGGATATCGGGGTGCAGCGACAGGAAATGTCCCTTGTATTCGCACGCTTCCGTCACAAGAATTTCGTCGCCAAATCTTATGAAATTCCCGCCCAGATCGTTTGAAAATCCGCCTATGTGCGCGGTGAATTTTTTGCCGGCATTTTTTAAAATCGCGGCGATTAAGGACGTTACCGTGGTTTTGCCGTGAGTGCCGGAAACGGCGATGACTTTTTTGAAATTTTCGCTGAGAAGTCCCAGAAAATCGTGCCGCTCGACAACTGTTTTTTTGAGTGTTCGCGCGCGGGAAAGTTCGGGATTTTCGTCGCTCACCGCCGACGTGTAAACGACGATATCGACGTCCGGAATTCTCTTTTCGTCCGTGCCGACGTAAACGTCAAAGCCGTCTTCGATAAGTCCCGAAAGTATTTTGGAATACGCCCCGTCGCTTCCCGAAACTTCCGCCCCGTACGACTTCGCCCACCTTATGAGCGCGCTCATCGACGCGCCACCGACGCCTATAAAATGCACTTTTTTTCCGCTTAAAAAAATCATACGGCATTATATGATTGCCGCCGATTTTTTGACAATAACGAGAAAAAATACAAAAAAGTATTGCATTATTGAGAAAAACCTTGTAAAATTATCTTAAATTATATGTTGCGGAGGGATAAACATGAACATATCAGACATACGAATCAGGCTTATAAAACGCGACGAAACCAAGTTCCGCGCGGTCGCCTCGATAATTATCGACGACTGTTTTGTGATTCACGACATCAAAATTATCGAAGGTAGCGACGGCAACTTCATTGCGATGCCGTCCAGAAAAACGCCCGACGGTGAATATAAGGATATCGCGCACCCCATCAACACCGAAACGCGCGAACTTATCAAAACCCGCGTTCTGGAAGCGTACGAAAAGGCGCTGCGCGAAGACGAAAACAACGCGTGATCTTGTGAGCAAATAATTAAGGACAGACGAAAGTCTGCCCTTTTTATTTATGCCGATATGTGCATATTTCCGCTTTTAATGTTTGATGATTTCGCGGATTTCTTTGTAGAATTTTTTGTTGGCGTCGTAAAGTTTGCGATAGACTCGGTCGTAAAGTTTGCGATAAATCTCGTGATTTTCATTGTTCGGCACGTACTCGTAAGTGATGTGCGACATATTCTTCACCGCGTCCGAAAGCTGTTTATATTCCCCTACGCCGGTAAACGACGCCATCGCCGCGCCGAGAGCGGACGTTTCGTACGTCTGAATTTTTTGCACTTTGCAACCGAACAAGTCGGCGGTAATCTGGCACACTTCTTCCGAATTCGCGCCGCCGCCCGACACCATAATGCGTTTTATATCGTAGCCCGCGCGTTTTTCCATTGATTTAAGCGCGTCGTACAGCGCAAATCCGATGCCTTCGATAATAGCGCGATAAACGTGCACGCGCGTGTGGTAGTCTGCAAAACCGATGACCGCGCCCTTCGCCTCGGGATTTGACGTGCCCGGCGACCAGAAAGGTTGCAGGATAAGCCCGTCCGAACCCGCGGGGACGTCGCGCAAATGTTCGTCCAGCAGTTTTTCGGGGATAACGCCGCGCTCCGACGCTTCGACAAGCTCCTTATGCGCGAACTCGTTTTTGAACCAGCTGATCATCCAGTAACCGCGGAAAATAAGGACTTCCGGGGTATATTTATCCTGATAAATCGACGGATACGCCGGCAAAAACGGTTGCGGCTCCACGTATTTTTCGGTCGTGATTTCGATACTTGCGGCGGTGCCCATGGATATTGCGGCGACGTCGGGACCGTCGCAACCTACCGCAAGGGTTTCGCACGCCTTGTCCGCGCCCGACGCGATAACGGGAAGCCCCTCAGGAAGCCCCGTGATTTCGGCGACTTCTTTTGATATGTATCCCATAACTTCACACGGCTTTTTAAGGTCGTGCACAAGCATATCGGGTCTGATGCTGCCGAAAATGAAATAGGTCATTTCGGACGGTTGCATCCACTCTTTTTTCTTGTAATTGAACGGGACGTGCCCAACCTGATTCGCAACGCTGTCGCAAAGTTTTCCCAAAAGTTTATAATGGATATACGTCGGGAGCATTACGACTTTTTTCGTTCTTGACCAGATATTCGGCTCGTTAATGGCAAGCCAGTTTGAAAAAGTCGCGGCGTACTGAGCGGCGCACATATCGAGCGCCCCCGCAAGCCTTACGAGTTTTTTCTTCCCGGACGGCATATAATCAAGCGGATTTTCAACCCTTCTTCCGTCAAGGTACAAAATAAACGGTCTTAACGGGTTGTTGTTTTTGTCCAGGCACGTGATGACGTCGCGCAAAGACGTTACGCTCATTGCGACGATATCGTTCCAAAGTTCGCCCGAAGATTCTTTGAGCATCTTTGAAACGGTGCACATATTATCCCAGTAAAAATCGGCGGTCTGTTCGCAATAGCCGGGCTTTACCGAAAAATACGGGCGTTTATAATCGATTTTTTCTTTGCCTCTGATTTCGCCCGTCTTATCGAAAAGTATGGCGCGCACGCTCTGCGTGCCGAAGTCGAAACTTAATGCCAAAGGTCCGTATTTCATAACTTTTTCCCCTTTATAATTATATTTTTACAAAATAATCGTAAAGCATATTCGAGGTGCTGATAAGGTTCACGCCCGTATCGAGCACGTTTTCGATGACGACCTCGCCGCGCGCCACGCGTTTTTTCAGCGTGAAATTGTTGACAAGTTCCATAAGCGCGGGGATTTTGTCCTTGGGAATTTCGGTTTCCGTGCGGACGGGCAAAACGGGATAGTCGTCAAAAACCGTCGCGACCGTCGTGCAAACGGTGCGTCTCGGACAGGTCAGTTCTTCCGTCGCGAATTTTTTGCCGCGCGGGCAACGCGCACCCGTTACTTCGCCGTTTTCGGATATCGAAAGTTTGCAGCTGTTGGGACAAACGATACATACGAGTTCTTTCATAATCATTCCTCCTCGAAAAGCGTGAATTCCACTTTGGAATTCTCGTTCACGCCGAAGTCTTTGAAATTGATTTTGAGCCTTTCCATTTCGGGCGGGCGTACCGCCTGATACTTTTTGGTCATGACTTCTTTGCCGTCGACGCTGAGTTTAAGCCTTGCGTTTTTCATATCGCGCGACGCGCGGAAGTAAACCGTGACGTCGGACGTGTCGCCGTTTACGTCAAGCACGGTCGGCACGATATACAAAAAGTTGTTGTCGATTGAAAGCGGCACGTATTTTCTTGCGCGTTTTTCGTAATGCGCGCTGTTTCTGCCCGCTTCGAGAGCGTTTTCCGTGACGTAATCGACAAGGTCGTTGACGTGCAGGCAGTTGCCCGCGGAATAAATGCCTTCGACGCTCGTCATATAATTCTGATCGCAGACGGGGCCTTTCGTACGGCGGTTAATATCGACATCCAGGCTTTCCGCAAGTTCGTTTTCAGGGATAAGCCCGACGGACAGGATAAGCGCGTCGCACTCGATAATTTCTTCCGTGCCCTTAATCGGCTGCATTTTTTCGTCGACTTTCGCAACCTCGACGGCGGTGAGTCTGTCTTCGCCGAAAACGCGGGTGACCGTGTGCGACAAATGCAAAGGAATATCAAAGTCGATAAGGCACTGATGAATGTTTCTCGTAAGTCCCGACGGCGTCGGTTTCACTTCGTAAACGCCCAGGACTTTCGCGCCTTCGAGCGTCAGGCGGCGCGCCATGATAAGGCCGATGTCGCCGCTGCCCAGAATCACGCAACGTTTCGTGGGCATTTCGCCCATAAGGTTGACGTAGTTTTGCGCCGTGCCCGCGGTGAATACGCCCGACGGACGGGTGCCTTGTATGAAAATCTGCCTTGCGGTTCTTTCCCTGCAACCCGTTGCAAGGACGATGGTTTTTGTCGAAACGTGGCTTGCGCCGTCTCTGTTGACAAAGTAAATCGTGAAACCGTTTTCGGTTTTTTCGATTTTCGTGACGAACGTCAGCAGTTTGACTTCGACGTCGGTTTCAAAAAGTTTATCGATGAACCTTTCGGAGTATTCCGGCCCCGAAAGTTTTTCCTTGAAAGTGATAAGTCCGAATCCGTCGTGTATGCACTGTTTCAGGATACCGCCGAGTTTCGGCTCGCGCTCGATAAGTAATACTTTCGCGCCTTCTTTATTTGCGGAAATTGCCGCTGCAAGACCGGCGGGGCCGCCGCCGATAACTACCGTATCATACATTAGTTTCAGCCCCCTTTTTGGTTTTATTGTATAAAATCACGCTGTAATCGTTGCCTTTTGTAATTTCCTCAACGGAGCAGCCTTTTTCTTCCGCAAGGATTTTCACAACCGTCGGGCCGCAGAAACCGCCCTGGCATCTGCCCATACCGGGACGCACTCTGCGCTTTATCGCGTCAACCGTATATACAGGCACCGCGCTTCTGACGGCGTCCAGAATTTCGCCCTTCGAGATTTCCTCGCAACGGCAGACGATCTCGCCGTAAGCGGGGTTTTTCTTAATAAGTTCGTTCCGCTCTTCTTCGCTCATATCGGCAAGGTGCGGCACGCTTTTATGTTTCGGGTTGTAGTTTTCGTTGACCTTGACTTTCTCTTGTTTTCCAAGGAACATAATCGCCCATCTTTCGACGTCTTTCGCAACGGCGGGCGCGGTCGTAATGCCGGGGGACTGAATCCCCGCGACCTCGATGATGTTTTTCGTGAATATACCGCGGCGCACGACGAAGTCTTCCTCATACGTTGCGGGACGTTCGCCTGCAAAGTACGTGATGACGTCGCCCATACCGAGTTTGTCCTGTATGATTTTTTGTTTCGTAACGATGTCCTGAATGCTTTGCATATCCGTCGTAAAATCTTCACGATCGGGCACTTCGATTGCATTCGGCCCAAGCAATACGTTGTTGTCTACGGTATGAATAACGCCACCGCCTTTGGTATGCGTCTTTTGCGTTTCGTTCAGGCTTTTTCCTTTCATAAGGGTTTTGAGCAAGCCTTCTTTGCCTTTTGTTTCCTTCCAGTTTGCGGGAACGTGGACAAACGGCATTTTCGCCATCGACGTATGCGCGAGATTGCCTTTTTTCTTGTCCAGAATAACGTCGATACCCTTTCTCGGGTGAATGGTAAACGTTCTGTCGCCCGCCATATCGGCAATGACGTCGGCGTAAGTACCCGCCGCGTTTATGACAAGTCGCGGATAAATCGTGCCGCGGTTGGTCTCGACGCTTTTGATTTCGCCGTCTTCGACCTTCATTCCGAGCACCGCGGTGTTTAAGCAAACGTGCACGCCGTTTTCCGCCGCGTGTTCCGCAAGCGCGACCGTGAGTTTATACGGCGAAACCATACCGCCCGTGGGCATATAGTACGCGCCGCGCGCCCATTCGACCGCTTCGGGCTCGATTTTCAGCAGTTCTTTTCTGTCGATATATCTCATTCCTTTGATTTTAAGGATTTTTGACCAAAGTCCGACAATGGGCATAAGCAGTCTTTCCCACTTATAATACATAAGCATCATGTGCCCGGTTCTTTCAAACTTGACGTCCATATCGTCGCACAATTCGTCGTACATCGCGTTGCCCTTGATAAGGTAATCGTGTTTGACGAGTTTCGGCGTAAGGTCGATGCCGACGTGCACGCAACCGTCGTTTCTTGAAGTTGCGCCGACGGCGACGTCGTATCCCTTTTCGACAAGCATCACGTCAAGTTGCCATTTTGAAAGCTCGTGTGCAATCGTCGCGCCCGAAATACCGCCGCCCACGATAAGGACGTCGGGTTTTCTTCCGTCGTAAAGTTTGTCGTTGATTTTTGGGAGTCGTACCTTTTGTTCGAAACCGCGAAGAGTGATATCGTTGATGACGCCCAGATATTTTTTGCTGACGGCAGCCCTGCCGCATCTGACGACGTCATCCCAGTTGTCGAGTTCCCCGCGAAGAACCACACAGTTGTTTTCATTAGAAACGTTGACTGACGGCGCAATCGCATGCACCGCCCTTTCGATTTTTGCAAATTCTTTCATAATTTCCCTTCTGTCGGCATTTGTCGTACGACTGACCGACAATTTAATTATATCGCAGGGCTTATTACGCTGTCAAGTATTATGTTATTTTCTAAGTATTGTTAAAAAAGTAACGAAATTACGGCGGTTTTTGAATGAAAAAACACCCTAAATAGGGTGTTTTGCAGTGTTTTTATTTTTCGCTCTGGACGAAGTAATCTTCGGGATTTATGAGTTTTCCGTCCTTATAGGTTTCAAAATGAAGATGCGTCCCGTCCGCGCTTTCGACAATCATATTGTTTCCGATTTCGCCGATTTTCGCGCCTTTCTTCACCGTTTGCGAAACGGATACGTTGACCTTGTCGGACAAGCCGCAATATTTCGTGACAAGCCCGTCCCCGTGCGATATGCTCACGCAGTATCCGTACAGCGGATCGTTGACGATTTCGGACACCGTGCCGTCCCATACCGCAAATACGCTTGCGCCTTCTTCCGCCATGAAGTCGATTGCCCTATGCGTGCTCCATTGTTCCAACGTTTTTGAAAACACGAGTTCCGTTTCCGAAAAACTTGCGCCGACCGCGCTGTCTTTGACGGGTACGATAAACACGACGGGATCGGGTTTTACGGGGTCGGGTTTGACCACGGGATCGGGCTTGTCCGCGGGTTTGTCCTGAGGACGCTCGATATTCGTGTCGTTGACGACGGGCGTGCTGTTTTTCGCCTGTTTGGTTTTTGAAACCGTAACGCCGACGATCGCGCAGATTGCCGCAACCGCGACGACGATTACTACGTAATAAACGTTCTTTCTCAAAAATTTACCTGTTTTTATTAACGCTGACTTGAATTTGTTCATACTGACCTCCTGCTTGATTATTGTCCCGAAAAATTTTTCTTATACCATCCGCCCTCAAAATAATCAATAACTTCCCATATTGACGGGGTTCGACACCGTTACGACGTCGCCGCGCTTCGTTATCTGCAAATTTACAGGCTTTCCGTCCACGATTTCGATGCCTTTCAAAACAGGAGAATAAGCATAAGTTATCTCGACGTCGTCAAGACTCCCGTCGAAATGATAAATCACGAAAAACTTTTTATATAAATCGTCTTTTGAAAACTCGTCTTCGTCAAAAGTGAACGTTTCGCCAATAAGTCTTCCCTTGTCGTTTCTGTATTCGACGTAATCGCGGTTTGTGAAAAACTCGTTCAACTCCCTTCCCGAAAGCAGAGTGCACGATATCGCGATAAGAATAAGCAGCAACAATTTTTTCATACCCGAATTATTGCCACCTTTCCGATTTTGAAACTGCCGTTTTAATTCGGCATTAAAAACGATTATTCTTTGAAAAGGTATAAAATAAACTTTATAATTAAAAAACGATTGATAAAATGATTATTTCGACAAAATGACTTATAATTCGATAATACTTTGGTACACGAAAAAAGCGTCCTTTCGGACGCTTTGTTTATTTGATTAAGTCCTTGACAAACGGCAGTACTACGTCTGGTTTCCTGTCCGAAGCACTCACCATTTCTTCCGTCGTTTCGCCCGACAGCACCAGCACCGTCTTAAAGCCGTTGTTGAAGCCGAACGCTATGTCGGTGTAAAGCCTGTCGCCGACCATCGCAATCTTGTTTGCCGGAAGATTGAATTTTCTTTTCACGCCTTCGCCCGCTTCTCTTTCGGGTTTGCCGATTATGATGTCGGGATTTCTCGATATGGTTGCGTTGATAAACAAAATCATTCCGCCGATGTCGGGCATCGGGCATTCGTCCGCGGGACAGTTAAGGTCGGGGTGAGTCGCGATATAAGGCTTTCCTTTGTTCAGCCACTTGCAAAAGCGATAAAGTTTCCAATATTCGAGTTCGGTATCGAAGCCGAGCACGCACAAATCGGGATTGTCCTCAGAAAGTTTAATGCCGTGGCGGATAAATTCGGCTTTGAGTTTTTCGTTGCCCATGACGAACACCGACGCGCCGGGATAAACGCGGTTGACGTATTCGCACGTCACTTCGCCCGAAGTATAAATTTCGTCGCGGGTGATATCGAGCCCCATTTTATGAAGTTTTTCGATGTAATCTTCCGCGGCTTTGCTGCTGTTATTCGTGAAAAAGCAAATGCGCTTGCCAAGTTTTTTCAGCGCGCGTATCGCGTCGAAACTGCCCGCGATTTCCTTATCGCCGATATAGACCGTGCCGTCCATATCGAACAAAAACAATTCAACGTCCAAAAGTTCTTTCGTGAGTGTCATATCAGATAAACCTTTCGAAAAAGCCCGTCCTTTTTACGTATTTCAAAAGCCCGCCTTCCGACAGTTCCGACGCCAGAGCCATCACCTTAAACAATTCGTCCGACGACGCGTATCGTTTCAGCCAGAAACCTGCGTCGTCGTAAAGCCTTCGCCAGAATTTCGCAACGGCGGGCAAATCCATGCCGTCCAGCCGCTCGTACATTTCCCTGCGATATTCGCTTAATATGAACGTTTGTTTCAGATAATCCGTCGCCGTCGTTACCGACAAATCGGACATGTAATTATTATAGTTTACAACGCGCATTTTTTCAAGCGTTTTCAAGGTCAACACGATATCTTCCGGGATAAGCGTGTCGGTGGCGTCCGATTCCAGATACAGCCTGTACACGTTCAGTATCATATACGCCGCAAGAAATGAGTTTTCGCCGAAAGTCCTGCCGAATTTTTCGGTCATCACTTTTGCGACGGCGTCCGCGCTTTCCGCTTTCATATCGAGGTTGTTTTTCGCTTTGGAAATCGTGAACATCAGCCTTGCAAGACGGGTTTTGAAATTGTCGTCGTTTTTCTTGGACTCAAATATTTTTATGCTTTCCGCGACGGTATTCACGGCGGATTCGTCAAAATCACGCGCAAACATAAGTTTTTTGAAGTCCGCGTCGAACAGCCCGACAAGACACGAAAACGCCCTGCCATAGCCCGCCGCCGCAGTGGCTCCCGTCGATTTTTCAACGACCTCCTCGTCGATAAGGACGAAATCGGGCGCGCCCGTATACACGTATTCGTTCAGGATATACGCCCCGTCCGACGCAAAATTGTCGTTGTCGGGCGCGGTAATCACAATGGAATATCCGACGCTTTGACGTTTTGCAAGAAGTCTTGCGTCGTCCGCAACACCTCCGCCGCCCACTCCCACGATATATTTTACGCACTCGTCGACTGCGGGAAGTTCCTCGGCTTTTCCGTGTGTTTCCGCCGTCCTTACGAAATATCCGCCTTTTAAGAGATACCTTACGACGTCGTCGGAAACGTTACTGCTTCTTTCGTCGAAAACAACCAGTACGTTCCCCTTATCAAACGTTTTCGACAAACAGTCGCATATCTTTTTCAAATTGCCCTTTCCGAATTCTTCCCGTGAAATTATTTTTCCGTCCGCGTCGTTTTTCAATGAAAAAATACCGCCCTTATGTTATTTGCAAAAATAATAACACTAAGACGGTGTCGCGGATTTTTCGTTTTTGATTTGTTTTGTCAAAGTATGCGGATTTTTGTCGATTCCGCCGTTAAATTCTTGTTTATAAATCAAGAACTTCTGAGTAAACCGTGTTTTTGTCGACGTTCCTGTCGGACGCCGTGCGTTTTATCGCGTCCTTTTTCGTCATACCGCTTTGCATATAATGGCGGACGTGGTCGGCGATACTAAGGTCATTCAATGCGTTTCCGCCGGTGCTTGGCATCACGATAAGGACGTATTCGCCCTTCGGCGACGGTATCGAAAAGGAAGAAAGATTTTGTTCTTCGACGCTTTCAAACATTTTCGTCAGCTCGTGTACGACAAAAACCTGCCTTTCGCCGAAAGATTCGTACAAAAATTTCGCGTCGTCGTTAATCTCGTGCGGGCTGACGTAAAATACGACGGGCTCGGAAGAAAACTTAAAATCTTTTACAAGTTCTTCCTTATCCTTGCGTTTTTCGGGCAAAAATCCCAAAAAAGTGAACCCGCGCGACGTTATCCCCGAAATCGCGACTGCCGACACGACCGCGCTTGCCCCCGGTACGATTTCGACTTTGAGCCCCGCACTCCTGCATTCCGACACGAGTATCGCGCCCGGATCGCTGACGCACGGCATACCCGCATCGGTGATGAGCGCGACGTTTTTGCCGTCTTTAAGTAGCGAAATTATCTTTTCCGAGCCTTCGCGTTCTTTTTGTTTGTAATAACTGATAAGGGGTTTTTTGACGTTGTAATAAGACAACAGTTTTAACGATACGCGCGTGTCCTCGCACGCAATGACGTCCACGGACGAAAGCGTTTCGACCGCGCGATAAGTGATGTCTTTCAGATTTCCGATGGGCGTACCCACAACGTATAAAGTGCCTGCCATATCAATCCTTGGAATACATTTTTCTGGCGAGCGCGGTATATTCGCCGTTCTCGTCGTAAACGATAAGCGTGTTGATTTTCACGCCTTCCGACGCGCCCTTAATGCACTCGTAAATCACGACGTCGGGGGATTTTTCGGCCTTTGGGTAAACAAGCGTCATTACCTTGGGCTCGATATTGTTTTGTTTCAATTTATAAATACATTCCGCCATGCGGTCGGCGCGATGCACCATATAAAACTTCCCGCGAAACTTCAAAAGTCGTCTTGCGTTTTCGATAAGTTCGTCAAGCGTAAGTTTCAGTTCGTACTTTGAAACGGCGCGGGTTTCGTTCTTGTCCATCTCGCCGGAGTCGGGCTTTTTGTAAGGCGGATTCGACACGATGACGTCGAAACTTTCCGCAGGGACACTTTTTGCAAAATCCTGCAAAGAAGAGTTTATCACGACAATTTTGTCGCTTAAACCGTTCATTTCGACATTTCGCGCAGCAAGAGCCGCCATATTTTTCTGAATTTCGAGCGCCGACACGTTGCCGTATCCCATCTTCCCCGCAAGGAGTATCGAGATTATCCCGCTGCCTGCGCCGACGTCCAGAATTTTGTCCGTCTTCCTTGCTTTCACAAGGTTTGCAAGAAGCACGCTGTCCGACGTAAAACAATAGCCTTCGGCATTTTGTATAAGTCGAAGGTCGTTGATTTCCAGATCGTCGATGCGCTCGTTTTCAAAAAGGTCAGTCATTTGCCTTTACGATGTTGACTTTTACTTTTGCGGAAATGCCCGCGTACACTTTGATTTCGATTTCAAACACGCCCAAAGCCTTGATGTTTTCTTTCAGCACGACTTTCTTTTTGTCGATTTCGATGCCTTGTTTTTTTAAGCCTTCCGCGATGTCCGCGGTCGTTACGCTGCCGTACATTTTGCCGTCGCCGCATTTCACGCCGATGTCGATGACGCTTTTTTCAAGCTTTTCTTTGACGACTTTCGCTTCCGCGATTTCTTCGGCGATGCGCTTTTCTTCCGCCGCTTTCTTTTGCGCGTTTTCGTTAAGCGCGGAGGCGGTCGCTTCGACTGCGAGTTTCTTCTTCAACAAACAATTTCTTGCGTATCCGTCGCTGACTTCAAGGATTTGCCCTTTTTTGCCGGTGCCTTTGACGTCGCTTAATAAAATAACTTTCATATTATCACCTCAACGATATAATACCATAAATACGGCGCGTTTTCAAGTTTTTGACGACTTCGCCGTATATTTTTGCCGCATTTGAAAAAAATTATTTCGGAGGATAAAATGGATAATATTATTTGTCATACGGTAAATTGTGAACACAACGTAAAATCCCGCTGCGTGGCGGGCATCGTAAACATCACCGAAAAAGGCGTGTGCGCCAGCAAAATCAAGCGTGAAGGCGGTATTCTTGCACAGACTTTTGCCGATATCGAGGCGGCGGAAGACTTCGGCACGGGCAATATCGAAAACTCCGTCACGTGCGCGTCCGTAAAATGCGCCTATAACTCGGACGGCGTATGCTCCGCCGACCACATCGTCGTCGAAGACGGTCTTTCAAAGACAAGATGCTTCACCCGAAACGTAAAATGATTTTCCTGAAAACGAAAAGAGCGGACTATCCGCTCTTTTTTCTTTTCATAAACGATTTTATTTTTTGATTTTCCTTCTTACCGACGGCACGTCAAGCATCATCGTCAGGACGTGTCGCGCGGCGTTTTCAAGTTCTTCACGGCGGAGAGCACCGTCGTTCACCGATTGCTCGGCGGAATTGTCGTATTTTCCCTTGACGTGAGTCCCGCCCGGCATAAGTACGTCGTTACCCGCCCGCACGCGGTATGCGTTGTTTTTCACGCGGGCGTTGTCGGGATCGTTTTCGGGGACGTTCCACCAGTCGGTCGTTACCGCGCCCGTAAAGCCCCACTCGTTCCTCAAAACTTCGGTACATAAATCGAAATTATAGCAACTGTAAACGCCGTTTACCTTGTTGTACGACGTCATAATCATTTTGGGATCTGCCGTCTTTACGCAAATCTCAAAGCCTTTAAGGTATATCTCCCTGAGCGCGCGCTCCGATACGCGCGAATCGTTTTTCTTCCGTTTCGTTTCCTGATTGTTGCACGCGAAATGCTTCGGACACGCCGATACGCCCTTGCTTTGCAAGCCTTTGACAACCGCGCTCGCCATATTCCCAGAAAGCACCGGATCTTCCGAAAAATATTCAAAATTCCTTCCGCAAAGGGGATCTCGGTGTATATTCATTCCGGGCGCAAGCAAAACGTCGCTGCCTTTTTTTAACATTTCTTCCGCAACCGCGCCGTAAAGTTTTTCCACAAGGTCCTTATTGAACGTCGACGCAATCGCGGTACCGCACGGCAAAAGCGAGGCGTACGTCATAAGCCTTATTCCCGACGGACCGTCGGTCGTAACAACCGCCGGCACTCCTTTTTTCCTAAGGCTTTCGGATATCCCGCCGAATACGCCGGCGTTGCCTTTCGCGCCCAACGGGCTGTTCATTTTGTAGTCGCCGTGCGTCAGCATTTCAAGTTCCGAAATCGATAAGCACGCGATAAATTCGTCAAGGCTGCACTTTCCGGCAAACACTTCAAAAAAGTCAACGTCGCCCTTCTTTTCAGAAAGTGCCGGGATATTTGCAATAATGCGTTCAGCTCTTTCAAACTTCGCCTTATGCACGGGCTTTTCACCCATGATATATTTCACGCGCTTAAAGTATTTCGGGTATATCACGTTGAAGTCGTGTTGTACGGGACAAATTGCATTTACCGTCGTAAACACGGGTTCATTGATATAAAACGCACCGATTAACTTGCTTTCGCGCACGTTTGCGCCAAGGAATACTTTGTATTCGCCGCACTCGACGACGTACGACGACTTGTATCCCGTGCAACCCGTTTCGTCAAACGACGTTATGTTTTCAAGCGGAATCCGAATGATAAATTCTTCGGTTTCGCCGGCTTCAAGTTCCTTTGTCTTATGAAATCCGACAAGGATTTTTTCTGGCTTCCCGAGTTCCCCTTGCGGCGCGGAAACGTACACTACCACAACGTTTTTTCCGGGAACGTCGCCCGTATTTTTCACGCTGACGTCAACGAAAAAGCCTTGTTCGTCCTTTTTGAGCGCGCCTTTTTCTTCAAACGTCGTGTAGCTTAATCCAAAGCCGAAAGGATATCTCACCGCGGTTTTGTCAAACGTTTCAAAAAAGCGATAGCCGACGTAAATGTCTTCCTGATAATTGTTATATTTCTTTCCTCCGAAGTTTTTCGCCGACGGGTAATCGTTATAGCGTTTTGCTATCGTGTCGGGAAGTCTGCCCGATGGATTGACTTTGCCGGAAAGGACGCGCGCCACGGCGTTTCCCGATTCCATGCCGCCGTTCCAGACGTAAAGCGCGGCGGAAAGCGCGCTGCCGTAAGCGTCGATAAACGACAAATCCATAATATTGCCGTTGTCGATGATTAAAATCGTGCTGTTGAAATTTTTCGTCACGACGGAAAGCATTTTCTTTTCTTCGTCGGTCAGATAAAAACTGCCCTTTTCAAGTTTTTGTTCCCGATCCTCGCCCGCCGCGCGCCCGATAACGACAATCGCCTTGTTCGCGCGCTTTGCGGCTTCGCCGACAACCTTGTCGGAAAGCGGCATTTCGTCAAAATGGAACGGCCAATGCCCCCAAAATCCTTCGTAAGGCACGTTTTTGACCGACCAGTCGGCATAGATTTTTTTCAGCGTTTCGTCGATTTTCACGCCTTCGTTTTCAAGTCCTTTAATAAGGTTTACTTTATACGGCGGCTTGACGTCCCCGCCCGAGCCGTATCCGACGTAAAACCAATCGTTCTGCACCCTGCCGAAAACCGCAACGACGTCGTTTCCGGACAGCGGCAACGCGCCGTCGTTTTTAAGCATTACGACGCCTTCTTCCGCGGTAGTCCGCGCAAGGTTTTTCATTTCGTCGGTTACGTCCTTGTTCCCTTCAACCTGCCCGCCGGTCGCCTGCGCGAGCGACACGATTTTGTTCAGTATCTTTGTTCCGATGCTCATTTTGTTTCCTTTTCGATTTGGTTTTGTAAATTTATTGTATCACACACGCGGCGATTTTTCAATGTCGAAAACATAAAAAAGACTTCCCGTCGGAAGCCTTTATATTTTTCTTGTCATTGTCGTAAAGCCGTCGGGCGCAAACCCCAGCTCCGAATACAAGTCGATTGCGTGCGCGTTGTCGGACAGCACTTCGAGCGTCATTTCGACGGCGCGTCCTTTGAAGTGGTTTTCCGCCCAGTTGATAAAGTGTTTTGCGTATCCGTGCTGGCGATACTCTTTTTTGACGTACAGTTCGTCAATGATAATGATTTCGCCGCCTTCTTCGTTGCACCAATACGACGTGAGCAAGGAATACCCCGCGCAGTTTCCGTCGTCGGATATGATAAGATAACCGAACAGGTTGTGATGCGCCGAAGTAAGGTATCTGAACGTTTTTTCGTTTGTTTCGTCGTTATAAGGATTTATCGTCGCGCCGGACGCGTAAAACTCTTTCGACAGTTCCTTGAAAATATTTTTATCGTTTTCTTTAATGCTTTTGATTTTCATAACTTTAATCCGCACACATTATATTACGATATTCAAAAAAACACAAGAACAAACGCCCCGAAAACGCAAGTATCTTCGAAAAAATAAAAAAATCCCACCCTTTAAAGGTGACCATAAGCCCCACGGGTACACAGTATCCCGCGGGGATCCCAAATACTATATTTAACGCACTGTAAAAAGGTGAGAATTCGATGAAGTTACAAGAAAGAAAAACCGCAGGACGCGCGGTGTACTTGTCGTACATAAGCGGTCTGCGGTTTTTGTTTCTGCCTAAATTCGCGAATTATCGCCTTTTTACTTGATTTCGGCAACAGCGCCAGCCTCTTTAAACTTAGCAACAAGAGCTTCCGCTGCATCCTTGGGGATACCTTCTTTGATGGTCTTCGGAGCAGCTTCAACAGCTTGTTTAGCTTCGACAAGACCAAGACCGGTTGCTTCACGAACAGCCTTGATAACGGCGATTTTGTTTGCGCCGACTTCTTTAAGGACAACGTCAAATTCGGTCTTTTCTTCTGCGGGAGCAGCTTCGGCAGCACCTGCAACAGCGCCTGCTGCGACGGGAGCAGCTGCGGAAACACCGAACTCTTCTTCAAGAGCCTTTACGAAATTAGATAATTCTATAACTGTCATACTTTTGATTTCTTCCATCAATTTAGCGACATCTGCCATTTTTTTAATCCTCCAAATATAAATAGTTTAATGTTTTTAATTTTGTTGACGTAAAATTACGCCTGAGCTTCTTGCTTTTCCGCAATAGCGTTAAGCACATAAGCAAGTTTGCTGATAGGAGCAAGCATGCTGCCGAGCATCTTTGCAATAAGAACTTCTCTTGAAGGCAAGGATGCGATGATCTTCAATGCGTCCGCGTCGTTGAATTCGCCGTCGACAAGACCGCACTTCGTTTCGAGTTTGTTGAACTTTTTGCCGCCTTCTGCCGCGATTTTCGCCGCCGATACGGAATCGTTCATTGCAAATGCGATAGCGGTAGGTCCTTCGAGCGCTGCGTCAAAGCAGGTGTATCCGAGTTCGTTGAAAGCGATTTTTGCAAGGCGGTTTTTGTAAACCTTGTATTCGACGTCGGCTTTACGGAAATTGGTGCGAAGTTCGGTATCCTGGGCAACCGTCAAGCCTTTGTAGTCAACGAGAACAACGGATTTGGCAGCCTGAATTTTCGACTTGATTTCTTCGACAACCGCTTCTTTTTGTGTTCTGATTTCTGACATTTATAACCTCCTTTAAGATTTAAGGCATAAAATAATGCCGTTTCCCAAAGACGTGAAAAACGGCATAATCGTTTAATAATGATTAGTAGTTCCTCGGCGAGCGAATTTTAAACCAAAAGGTGCTTGCTGTCTTTGGATATTAAGTTACTGTAATGATACTAAAAACGTCGGCTTTCGTCAAGCGTTTTTAATAGTCCCCACGAATTATTATTATAAATAATAATAAAATTAGTTCATGCGATAGATGACTTTGACGCCGGGACCCATCGTTGCGGCGATGGTGATGCTTTTCAGGTAAGTACCTTTCGACGCTGCGGGTTTCGCTTTTACGAGTGCTTCCATAACCGTGTTGAAGTTTTCAAGAAGTTTCTCGGGGCCGAACGATTTTTTGCCGATAGGAACGTGAACGATCGAGGTTTTGTCGACACGATATTCGACCTTACCTGCTTTAACGTCGTTGATTGCCTTAACGATATCCATGGTAACGGTACCGGATTTCGGGTTAGGCATCAATCCCTTGGGGCCGAGGACTTTACCGAGACGACCGACGAGCCCCATCATATCGGGAGTCGTAATCATAACGTCAAATCCGAACCAGCCTTCGTTCTGGATCTTTGCGATCATATCTTCTGCGCCGACGAAGTCTGCGCCTGCCGCTTGTGCCTGGTCTGCTTTTTCGCCCTTTGCGATTACCAAAACCTTGACGGTTTTACCGGTGCCGTTGGGAAGTACGCAGACGCCACGGACTTGCTGGTCGGCATGACGGGAGTCAACGCCGAGCTTTACGTGAAGTTCGATTGTTTCGTCAAATTTTGCCTTTGCGGTATCGACCACGATTTTCATAGCCTCTTCGGGCTCGAAAGAGTTAGTCTTGTCGAAGGACGCAATTGATGCTTTATAGTTTTTACCTCTGAACATATTATTAGTCCTCCTTTACCGTAACACCCATACTGCGCGCAGTACCGGCGATCATGCTCATAGCGGCTTCGAGAGAAGCAGCGTTAAGGTCGGGCATTTTGATTTTTGCGATTTCTTCCACTTGCGCTTTGGTAAGCGAAGCGACTTTTGTTTTATTGGGAGCACCCGAAGCCGTCTCGATACCGCAAGCCTTCTTGATAAGAACGGGCGCGGGAGGCGTCTTCATAATGAAAGAGAACGAACGGTCTGCGTAAATCGTGATGATGACAGGAATGATCATACCTGCTTGTTTTGCCGTTTTCTCGTTGAATTCCTTCGTGAATCCGGGAATGTTAATGCCGTGCGGACCGAGCGTAGAACCTACGGGCGGGCCCGGGGTTGCCTTACCGGCGGGTAATTGAAGTTTGACAACCGCTGTAATTTTCTTAGCCATAAAAACCTCCAAGACTAATCGTGGTCAATCGCGGAACGCATATCGAATTTACGTTCCTCCCACATCACATAAGATATGTAAAGGGGCTTTCGCCCCGATTAGGCGTATTTTAATTTTTTTAACCCTGAATTTTTTCGACCTGTGACAAGTCGAGTTCGACCGGGGTTTGTCTGCCGAACATTGAAACGATAACTTTGACCTTCTGACGTTCAAGACTGATATCTTCAACCACGCCGATAAAACTTTCAAGCGCGCCGTTGACAACGCGTACGCTGTCGCCCGCTTTCAAATCAACGTCGACGAATTCGACCTTTTCAAGTCCCAGACGCTTTACTTCGTCTTCTGACAACGGTGTTGCTTTTCCGACGGGACCAACAAAGTTAGTAACGCCGCGGGTGTTCGTAACCATAAAGCAGATGTGTGCCGTTTCGATAAGTTTTACAAAAACGTAGCCGGGGAATTTTTTGCGTTCGACAACCTTTTTCTTTCCGTTCTTTTCGACGATATCTTCCTCAACGGGAATCGCAATCTCCTGAATAAAGTCTTGAAGATTGCTGTTTTCTATCATCTTTTTAAGGTTGTCCTCAACCATTTTTTCATGGCCGGTATACGTGTGCACAACGTACCATTTGGCTTCGCCGTTATTTTCCATTGAAAACTCCTATAATACGATTACGCCCCTGCTTTTTCGACAAGCAGTTCAAGCAATTTGCCAAGACCGAAGTCCATAGCAGTCAAAATTACCAAAAAGACAAGCACGACGACGCAAACGATAAGCGTTGATTGCAATACCGCTTTTCCTTTCAGCCACGTAACCTTTTTGAGTTCGGAAATCATTTCCTTGAAAGCCTTGGAAATGCGCTTGCCGAGTTTGGGTTTCGCATTGGCGTCGGTCTTTGCCTTGACCTTCTGATTTTTATTGTCAGAATCGGTCTTCTGAAGTTTTTCTTTTTCGGAAGCGGCTTTTTTTGCGGCCTTAGCCTCGCGACGAGCCTGTTTTAACTCTTCGCGCGAAATGCGGACTTCCTTGACTTCTTCTTCGCCGTTCTGATTTTCGGGCATATTCTTTGCCATATGACCCTCCGTTATTTGGTCTCTTTGTGCAGAGTCGTTTTTTTGCAGAACCTGCAATACTTGTTCATTTCAAGTCTATCAGGATCGTTTTTCTTGTTCTTATAAGTATCGTAATTGCGTTGTTTGCACTCGGTGCATGCAAGAGTAATCTTGACTCGCATAATTACACCTCCAAAATATTACGCCTGAAAAAAGGCGCCTAAATAATATAGCACAGTAATTGACCGCTGTCAACGATATTGCAAGTAGTCCTGCAACCTGTGCGTCAGCCTTATTATTTTGTTTTAAGACAAAAAACATAAACCTTCTTGACCGCGCACGCGCTTGCGCACGCGGTCAATAATGATTTTATTTTTTGAATTTGTAGAAATCAGTAATCTTAATTACTTGATAATCTTCGCAACAACACCCGAACCAACGGTACGGCCGCCTTCACGAATAGCGAAGCGGAGACCTTCTTCGATAGCGATCGGGGTAATGAGCGTTACTTCCATATCTACGTGGTCGCCGGGCATAACCATTTCAACGCCGTCGGGGAGTTTGATGGAGCCGGTAACGTCCGTGGTACGGAAATAGAACTGAGGACGATAACCGTTAATGAACGGGGTGTGACGGCCGCCTTCATCTTTCGTCAGGACGTAAACCTGAGCGGTGAATTCGGTGTGGGGATGAATCGTGCCGGGTTTTGCGAGAACTTGTCCTCTTTCGATTTCTTTACGGTCGATACCGCGGAGAAGAGTACCGATGTTATCGCCTGCGTTTGCGTAATCGAGAAGTTTACGGAACATTTCGATACCGGTGATAACGGTTTCTTTCTTTTCGGTGGAAAGACCGACGATTTCTGCTTTGTCCTGAATCTTGATTTGACCACGTTCAACACGGCCCGTAGCAACGGTTCCACGACCGGTGATAGTGAAAACGTCTTCGACAGGCATAAGGAAGGGCTTGTCGGTGTCACGTTCGGGAGCGGGGATATAGCTGTCTACCGCGTCAAGAAGGTCCTGAATGCATTTGGTTGCGGGATCGTCGACTCTGCCGTCGAGAAGAGCCTGCATAGCAAGAAGTGCAGAACCGCGGATGATAGGAGTATCGTCGCCGGGGAAGTCATAGCTCGAAAGGAGTTCACGAACTTCCATTTCAACGAGTTCAAGAAGTTCTTCGTCGTCGACCTGGTCGCATTTGTTAAGGAATACTACGATATAGGGAACACCGACCTGACGAGCAAGAAGGATGTGTTCACGAGTCTGAGGCATAGGACCGTCGGATGCAGCGACAACAAGGATTGCGCCGTCCATCTGAGCAGCACCGGTGATCATGTTCTTGACATAGTCGGCGTGGCCCGGGCAGTCAACGTGAGCATAGTGACGGTTTGCGGTTTCGTATTCAACGTGTGCGGTGTTGATCGTGATTCCACGTGCTTTCTCTTCGGGAGCTTTGTCGATTTCGTCATATTTCATGACTTTTGCATTGCCCTTCGCCGCGCAGTACATGGTGATAGCAGCGGTAAGGGTGGTTTTGCCGTGGTCAACGTGGCCGATAGTGCCGATGTTAACGTGGGGTTTTGTTCTTTCAAATTTAGCTTTTGCCATTTTTGAATCCTCCTACAAATTCTGATGTTTTATTTTTTATTTTAATGCAAAGCATTAATAGCGGTTATTTTCCGAGAATTTTCTCGGTGATGCTCTTCGGCACTTCTTTATAGTGGCTGAAAAACATCGTAAAGTTTGCACGGCCCTGAGTGATGCTTCTGAGGTTTGTCGCGTAACCGAACATTTCGGAAAGAGGCACTCTCGCATCGATCTGGTAAATGCCGTTATTGGGTTCCATACCCGCGATTTCGCCGCGACGTCCGGTAATGCTTCCCATGCAGTCGCCGAGATAATCTTCGGGGGTGGTAACTTCGACTTTCATAATAGGCTCAAGAAGGATAGGACCTGCTTCTTTGCAACCTTCCTTGAAAGCCATTGACGCAGCGATTCTGTAAGCGATTTCGCTGCTGTCGACGTCGTGATAACTTCCGTCAACGACCGTTGCTTTGAAGTCAACCGTTTCGTATCCTGCAAGGACGCCGCTGCGAGACGCTTCTCTGATGCCGTATTCGATTGCGGGAATGTATTCTTTCGGAATGCATCCGCCGACCGTCTGGTCTTCGAATTTGAAGCCGGAGCCCGCTTCCAGCGGTTCAAACACGACGGTACAATCGCCGTATTGTCCTTTACCGCCCGACTGACGGACGTATTTGCCCTGTTTCTTAACGGTTTTCGTAATGGTTTCGCGATATGCGACCTGCGGTTTACCGACGTTGGCTTCGACGTGGAATTCGCGAAGCATTCTGTCGACGATAACTTCCAGGTGCAACTCGCCCATACCCGCGATGATGGTTTGTCCGGTTTCCTGATCGGTGTAAGCCTTGAACGTCGGGTCTTCTTCGGAAAGTTTTTGAAGCGCGATGCCCATTTTTTCCTGACCTGCTTTCGTCTTAGGCTCGATAGCGACCCTGATAACGGGTTCGGGGAAGGTCATTTGTTCCAAAATAATGGGGTGGTTCATATCGCAAAGCGTATCGCCCGTGGAACTTTCTTTCAGCCCTACGACCGCGACGATGTCGCCCGCATACGCTTCTTCGATATCCTGACGGTTATTTGCGTGCATACGCAAAATTCTTCCGATACGTTCACGCTTGCCTTTTGTGGCGTTTATGAGCGTCATACCCGTCCTCATCGTGCCGCTGTACAAACGTACGAACGCGATTCTTCCGACGAAGGGGTCGGTCATTATTTTGAACAGGAGCGCGCTCAAAGGTTCGCTGTCGCTGCTGTGTCTTAATTCTTCCTTGTCGGTCTTCGGATTGACGCCTTCGATGGAAGGAATATCCAAAGGAGAAGGAAGGTATTCCACAATAGCGTCAAGAAGGTTTTGTACGCCCTTGTTTCTGTATGAACTTCCGCACAGTACGGGAACCATTTTCAAAGCGATGGTTGCTTTTCTGATTGCGGGTTTCAGTTCTTCCGCGGTAATTTCCTTACCGTCGAGGAACTCTTCCATAATGGTGTCGTCAAAATCCGAAACCGCTTCGATAAGAGTTGTGCGGGCTTCTTCCGCAATTTCTTTCATATCGTCGGGAATATCGATGATTTCGACGTTTACGCCCAGTTCATCCTTGTAAATGATGGCGTGGTTTGCAACAAGGTCTACAACGCCCTTGAAATCCGCCTCGCTTCCGATGGGAAGTTCGATAGGAACGGCGTTGGCTTTGAGCCTTTCGTGCATCATACGGACTGCGTTGTCGAAGTTTGCGCCCGTGATGTCCATCTTGTTTACGAAAGCAAGACGGGGTACGCGATATTTGTCGGCCTGACGCCATACCGCTTCGGACTGCGGCTCGACGCCGCCCTTGGCGCAGAACAATGCGACTGCACCGTCAAGGATACGAAGGCTTCGTTCGACTTCAACGGAAAAGTCAACGTGACCCGGGGTATCGATAATGTTTATACGATGGTTTTTCCAGTACGCGGTGGTAGCGGCGGAAGTGATGGTAATACCTCTTTCCTGCTCCTGCTCCATCCAGTCCATCGTGGCGGTACCCTCGTGCGTTTCGCCGAGTTTATGAACCCTGCCGGTATAAAACAGGATACGCTCGGTCGTTGTGGTCTTGCCCGCATCGATATGAGCCATGATACCTATATTTCTTATGTTTTCAAGCGCAATTTCTCTTGGCATAGTTTAGGTTGTTCTCCCTATTTATAATTAAGATATTCTCATGACTCCCCTTAACAATAAGTATTGGTTGATACAAATTACCAGCGATAATGTGCAAACGCTTTGTTGGCTTCTGCCATACGATGGGTTTCTTCTTTCTTCTTGAAAGCGCCGCCCGTGCTGTTGAAAGCGTCCATAATTTCGCCTGCAAGACGTTCGTCCATCTTTTTCTCGCCGCGTTTTCTTGCGTACAAGGTCATCCAGCGGATGCCCAGCGTTTGTCTTCTGTCAGCGCGGATATCGAGAGGTACCTGGTACGTGCTGCCGCCTACTCGTCTTGCTTTGACTTCGACTGCGGGCATCACGTTTTCAAGGGCCTTCGTAAAGACGTCGATTGCCGGTTGGTTTAATTTCTTTTCTACAATATCAAATGCACCGTAAACGATACCTTCGGCAGTTGATTTTTTGCCGTCGTACATTACCTGATTGATGAGTTTCGTAACAACTTTGCTGTTGAACTTCGGATCGGGAAGTACGTCACGTTTAGGTACGCCTGCTCTTCTTGGCATATTAGTAACCTCCTGTTTATTTGGGTGTTGAAATCATCCGATTATTATTTGGGGCGTTTTGCGCCGTACTTGGAACGAGCCTGTCTGCGATTTGCAACGCCTGCCGTGTCCAAAGTGCCGCGAATAATGTGATACCTGACGCCCGGCAAGTCCCTGACACGTCCGCCACGGATAAGTACCACGCTGTGCTCTTGCAGATTGTGACCGATACCGGGGATATAAATCGTACCCTCCATACCGTTTACAAGACGGACACGCGCGATTTTACGAAGCGCCGAGTTAGGTTTCTTAGGGGAAGTCGTGGTGACGGACAAGCATACGCCGCGTTTTTGCGGGCATTGCTGCATAATAGGCGTGGTGCTTTTCTTGACCTGTCTTTCCCTGCCTTGCTTGACTAATTGGTTAATTGTCGGCATTTTTTGCTAACCTCCTGATGTAATTTCGGATGAGCCTATCAGCAACCCGAAGATAAACTCAAACATTTATGGTAACGTCTTTACTTCAACCCCACGACCGCCGCCGGAACGTCGATGCCCGAAATTCTTCCGAGTTCCTTTTTGGAAGGAACGCTTATGATTTCGATACCGTTTTCCCTGCACAACGCGGTCACGCTGTTTCTGATAAAGCCGTCGGCATTGTCGGCGACGATGACACACTTTACCGTCTTTCCTTCAATGCTTTTAAGCACTTGTTTTGTACCGACCACTTTTTCGGATTCCGAAATGGTCTTTAATAATTTAGTATTTATCATATACTCTCACATTTAGAGTAATAGAAAACATCTTGTAGCAATACTACAAGCCCTAATATAATATCAATAAAAGAACAAGATGTCAAAGAAAAAAACGGGATTTTTATAAAATTATCTCAAAAACCGTGGTAATTTTGCATTAAAAGCAGGCTCGCGACGTAAAAACATATCGTCCCCGCCGTGATGAACACGTGAAATACCGCGTGTACGAATCTGAGTTTTATGCCGAACAGTATGCTCCCCGCGATACAAAGCAACGCTCCCGAAAGATAAAGTATCTTCACTGCGTGAGGTATGTACGAATAATTGATAATGAACGCCGCAAGCATGACCGCGCCGATTACAAAGTCAAGCGTCATCGTTACCGCCTTAAATTTGTCGACGTTCGTCACGCTGAGCGCGACGCTTATGAACGCGATACCGAAACTTACGCCAAGCGCGATATAATTATAGACGTGTGTCGACAACAATAAACACACCGCGCAACTGCAACCGATGACAAGAAACGGCACGTCGGAATGATCGACCTTGCGCCAGTAATACTTTTTCACGGTGTCCTGAACGGCGTGGTAAATCGTCGATATCGTATATACCGTGATTGCCGAAAGACAAGTGATAATACTTGTCGCGTACGTCCTTGCGTCGAAACTTATCGTGAGCATGTAAATAAGCCCGGCGATATAAAAAAGTATGGGCAATCCGTGCGTAACGCAGTTTGCGATTTCTTCGGGCACGGAATAGTTTACCTTTGAATATTTTCTGCCGTTTACGTCGACTTCGATTATGTTTGCGCTTCTTGTCAGTTTCATCGTTCTTCCCTAAAAAGTCTCGTATGTGTTTTCGCAAAACAAGGCGTTTATCGCCATATTTTGCAACTTAATCTCTGTTTTTTGCAATTATTCAAGGCTTACCGACGCCGACGCGTCAAGGTCCAAAGACGCCCGTCCTTTACCTTCTTTTATAAGGTTATAAGCGCACGCGCCGATCATTGCGGCGTTGTCCGTACAAAGTTTCAAAGGCGGATAAATCACGTTCACGTCGTGCTTTTTCCCGACCTTTTCCATCTCCTCGCGAAGGTGCTTGTTGGACGCGACTCCCCCTGCGATAACGACGGTTTTCAACCCCGTTTTCAGCAGTGCTTTTTCGACGTTTTCGGTCATTACGCCGACCGCCGATTTCTGGAAGGAACACGCGACGTCCGCTTTGTTTACTTCTTCGCCTTTTTGCGCCGCCGTGTGCATATAATTTATCACCGATGTTTTCAGCCCGCTGTAACTGAAATCGAGGGTGTTTTTGTTGTGAAATCCTTTCGGGAAATCTATCGTGGGTTTCCCGTCTTTTGCAAGTTTTTCGATTTCCGGGCCGCCGGGATAAGGCAACCCCAAAACGCGCGCGACTTTGTCGAAGGCTTCGCCGACGGCGTCGTCCTGCGTCGTGCCGATGACTTTTACGTCGTCGTACCCGATAACTTCCACGATTGCGGTGTGTCCGCCCGACGCAAGCAAGCAAAGATACGGCGGTTCCAGCGATTTGTCCGCGATATAGTTTGCAGAAATATGCCCCCTGACGTGATTGACCTTAATAAGCGGCACGTTCATTGCGTACGCAAGCGCTTTCGCATACGATACGCCGACAAGCAGCGCGCCCAAAAGTCCCGCTCCGTACGTTACCGCCACGGCGGATATGTCGGAAAGCGACACGTTTGCCTGCTTCAACGCTTCATCGACGGTGTTTCTTATCGCCGAAACGTGATTCCTGCTTGCGATTTCCGGGACAACCCCGCCGAATCGCTTGTGAATCTCGATCTGCGACGCTATGACAAGCGACAATACGTCCCTGCCGCGCGTTACCGCCGCCGACGTTTCGTCGCAACTCGACTCTATCGCAAGAATAAGATAATCGTCCTTGTTTTGAAGTTCCTTAAACTTTTTTTCGGCGATTTCTTCGTACATTAAAGCCTCTTCAAGTATTCCACGATAAACGGCTCGATATCGCCGTCCATAACAGACTGGATATTGCCCGTTTCATAATTCGTCCTGTGGTCTTTCACCATAGTGTACGGGCAGAAAACGTAACTTCTTATCTGGCTGCCCCACTCGATTTTTTTAAGGTCGCCTTTTATGGAATTGGCTTCCGCCATTTGTTCTTCTTCGCGTTTTTCGATGAGTTTCGATTTCAGCATGCGCATGCAGACTTCGCGGTTCTGAATCTGGCTGCGCTCGTTCTGACAAGCAACGATAATGCCCGTCGGGATATGCGTGATACGCACCGCGCTTTCGGTTTTATTGACGTGCTGACCGCCCGCGCCGCCCGAACGATAGGTATCGACTTTCAGGTCTTCCGGGCGAATTTCGATTTCTTCGTCGTTGATGATTTCGGGCATTACTTCGACCGACGCGAACGACGTGTGTCGGCGCGACTGCGAATCGAACGGGGAAATTCTGACAAGACGGTGTATGCCTTTTTCGGCTTTCAGATATCCGTACGCATTGTCGCCTTCCGCCGTGAACGTCACGCTTTTTATTCCCGCTTCGTCGCCTTCAAGAAGGTCAAGGACTTTCATCTGATAACCCTTCCTTTCGATATATCTCGAATACATACGATACAACATCTGCACCCAATCCTGCGCTTCCGTACCGCCTGCGCCCGCATGCAAAGTAATGATTGCGTTGAGCGAGTCGTATTTGCCTTTAAGGAGCGCGTCAAGTCTTAAATGCTCGATTTTGTCGGTTAAACCTGCGATTTCGGCATTTACGCTTTCGACTTCGCTTTCGTCGTCGGCTTCTTCTGCAAGCTCGATAAGTACTTTTACGTCCTCGACTTCCGCCCTTACTTTTTCAAATTTCTGGATTTTTGTTTCCAGCATTTTCAGCTCGCGGTTGACTTCTCCCGCGTGCGCCATATTATCCCAGAAACCGTCCGAGTGCTGTTCTTTCGTAAGGACGTCGACGCGGGCTTTCAAACTGTTAAGGTCGAAAGCGTCCGCAACCATTTTAAGGGTGTCGTCAAATTCCTTTATTTTATTTTTCTGATTGAAAAAATCTACCATTGTCGTTAATTATTCTGGTTTCTTCCGCAGCAGTTTTTGTATTTTTTGCCCGAGCCGCACGGACACGGATCGTTTCTGCCGACCTTGCCTGCGCTCTTCACGGGTTTCGCCTTGTTGTTGACGCGCTCGACGCCCTGCTTAACTTCGCCGTCCTCGCTTCTTTCCACGGTGACTTTCATAAGGGTAATCGCCGTGTCGCGACGAATGTTGTCGATCATTTCGTCAAACATTTCAAAGCCTTCTTTCTGATATTCCTGCACGGGATTGTGCTGACCGTATCCACGAAGTCCGATACCTTCTCTCAAACTTGACATTGCGTCGATATGATCCATCCACTTGCTGTCGACGTTTCGTAAAAGCACAAACCTTTCAAGGTCGTGGAAGTCAAGACCGACCGATTCGCAATACTTGACCTTTTCTTCAAGGAGGTCTTTCGCTTTCGCGGCGACTTCTTCGACAAGCCCTTCGCGGCTGAGTTTTTTGGCTTTTTCCGCCGTGATAAACGCAGTGCCTTCGGGGAACAGTCTTTGTTCGAGCGCGCGGTTGAACGCTTCGAGATCCCACTCGTCAACGGGCTTTTCGTCGTCGTAATAGAACCCGACGATTTCCCTTGCGACAGGCTCGATCATATCGATGACCTGCGCGTGTACGTCAACGCCGTCCAGAACCTTGTTGCGTTCTTCGTAAATGATTTCGCGCTGTTTGTTCATGACGTCGTCGTAACTCAGCACGCTCTTTCTGATTGAGAAGTTGCGGCTTTCGACCATGCGCTGAGCGCGTTCGATCTGCTTGCTGATGACGCTGTTCGAAATCGCCATATCGTCGTCGACGTTCATCATTTCGGTGATGCGTTTCAACTTATCGCCACCGAAAATCCTTGCGATGTCGTCTTCAAGGGAGATATAGAAAATCGAACTGCCTTTGTCGCCCTGACGTCCGCTTCGACCGCGCAACTGGTTGTCGATACGGCGGCTTTCGTGGCGTTCCGTGCCGATTATGCGAAGACCGCCCGCCTCGATGACTTCTTCCTTTTCCTTGTCGCAAGTTTCCTTGTACGACTTATAATATCTTTGGTATTCGTCGCGAAGTTTAATAAGGTTTTCGTCGTCGAGTTTCACAAACGACGTTGCGGTTTCGATATCTTCGGTGCTGTATCCTTCTTTTTCAAGGCGTTGTTTGGCAAGATATTCGGGATTTCCGCCCAGCATAATATCGGTGCCTCGGCCTGCCATGTTCGTGGCGATGGTAACCGCGCCGATTCTGCCCGCCTGCGCGACGATATCCGCTTCCATCTTATGGTTTTTCGCGTTCAATACGTTGTGGAAAATGCGTTCTCTGTGCAAAATTTTTGACAAAAGTTCCGACTTTTCGACGGAAACCGTGCCTACAAGCACCGGCTGACGACGTTCCGCACAATCTTTGATATCCTTGATAATCGCGTCGATTTTGCCCGATTTTTTTGTATAAATCTGGTCGTTTTCGTCGATTCTTATCATCGGAAGGTTGGTGGGGATAACCACGACGTCAAGGTTGTAAATGTTCTGGAATTCTTCTTCTTCCGTCTTCGCCGTACCCGTCATACCCGACAGTTTTTTGTAAAGGCGGAAGTAGTTTTGCAGGGTAATCGTCGCAAGAGTGCGGTTTTCGCTTTGTACCCTTACGTTTTCTTTCGCTTCGATTGCCTGATGCAGCCCGTCGCTGAAACGACGTCCCGTCATAACGCGGCCGGTGAATTCGTCGACGATAAGCACCTGTCCGTCCTGCACGATGTAATCGACGTCCTTTTTCATTATGACGTTGGCTTTCATCGCCTGATTGATATAGTGGTTAAGCGCGGTGTTGTCAAGGTCGGTAAGGTTTTGCACCCCAAAGAATTTCTCGGCTTTCGAGACGCCTTCGTCGGTGAGATTGACCGTCTTTTCCTTTTCTTCGTGGGTGTAATCTTCGCCTTCTTTCAACGTCCTTGCGAAACGGTTTGCGCGGATATACATATCGCTCGACTTATCGCCGCGTCCCGAAATGATAAGGGGTGTGCGCGCTTCGTCGATGAGTATGCTGTCCACTTCGTCCACGATTGCAAAGGCGTGTCCGCGCTGTACACGGTCTTCTTTTGTAACCGCCATATTGTCGCGAAGGTAATCGAAACCGAATTCGTTGTTCGTGCCGTAAGTAATATCGGCGTTATAGGCGGCTTTTTTGTCTTCCGTCTTCATGTCGTGCAAAATGACGCCGACGCTCATTCCGAGGAACCTGTAAATCTTTCCCATCCACTCGGCGTCGCGCTTTGCAAGGTAATCGTTGACGGTAACGACGTGTACGCCGTTCCCCGTAAGCGCGTTAAGATATGCCGGCAGCGTTTCGACAAGCGTTTTTCCTTCGCCGGTCTTCATTTCTGCGATGCGTCCCTGATGCAAGGTGATGCCGCCCAGAAGCTGCACGTAATAATGACGAAGCCCGGTAACCCTCGTCGACGCCTCTCTTACCGCCGCAAACGCTTCGGGCAGAAGTGCGTCCAACTTTTCGCCGTTATTGTATCTTTCTTTCAATGCCGGCGTAATCGCTTGCAGCTCTTCGTCGGACATAGCCTTAAATCTTTCCGACAATTCTTCAACCTTGTCGGCAATCTTTTTCAGTTTTCTGACGTTTCTTTCGTTCTCGTCAAAAAGCGTGCTGAAAATACCCATTTAATCTCCTTGTGCGCGTGCGCGCAAAAAATGACTTTTTTATATAATACACTAAATTAGTTTTTGTGTAAAGCGTTGGCGTTATCTTCGGCGATTTCGCCTTTTTCGCCGTCGGGCTTGAACGCGGTTTGCGCCGCCGTTATCGAATAAACCTTGCGTGCGCCCGCGCGTTTTAAGACTCTCGCGCATTCGTTTATCGTCGCGCCCGTCGTGTAAACGTCGTCGATGACAAGGACGTTTTTGCCCTTGATTTCGTCGGCGCGGACAACGTCGAAAACGCCTTTCAGGTTTTCACGACGCTCTTTTGCGGTCAGTTTCTTCTGCCTGTCGGTTTCTTTGACCTTTTTGAGATTGTCGAAAACCGAAAGCCCGGTGCGAAGTCCGACCTCTTTTGCAAGAAGTTCCGACTGATTGTAGCCCCTTTCTTTTTCTTCCTTTTCGGTCATCGGGACGTACAAAATGAAGTCGCAATTAAAACCGCCCGTAAAATATTCGTCCGCCATCGCTTTCGCAAGTTCTTTCGCGATATAAAGTTTGTTGCCGAATTTAAGTTTTTTGACAAGGTCGCTTGCCGTTTTTTCGTAAATGAACGGCGAACGATTCATATCGAAGTATTTATCGAAGCGGGTGCAGTTGTCGCAGTAATCCGCCTCGTTTCTCATCCTTATGCCGCAGATTTTGCAGCGATGCCCGTCGTTTTCGATAAGGTTTAAGTAACATTTGCCGCAAAGATTCAGCCTCGTTTCGTGTTGAAGTTCGTCGCCGCAGTTGACGCAGGTCAGCCCTTCGGGATACAGCAAATCCAGAAACTTATAGGAAAGTTTTTTGAAAAACTCCTTCGCCTTAGTCGTATTCACCGTACGCCTCCGTCAGAAATCTTGTGAGCAACGTATAACGTTTTGCGGTGTAATTGTTCCTGACCATACGCTTTACGACGTCTTCCGCGCCCACGATGACGCACAGGTCTTTCGCGCGGGTTACGGCGGTGTACAAAAGGTTTCTGGTCATTATGAAATAGTTCCCCTGCGAGAGCGCGACAACCACCGCCTTGAACTCGCTTCCCTGCGATTTATGCACCGAAACGGCGTATGCCGGGATAATCTGGTCAATATCGCTTAATGAATATTCAGACACTTTATTATCGTCAAAACGCACGTTAAACTTCATATTTTGTCGGTCAATACTTTCGATAAAGCCCGTATCGCCGTTGAAAACGCCTGCCCCGCGTTTAATTCTTCCGTCAACTTCTTCAAACCATTCCTGCTCGTAATTATTGACGGTCTGCATTATTTTATCACCTTCGCGGAAGGTGTATTCGCCGCATTTTATGTCGTCGGCAGAATCCTTTTTCGGGTTAAGGCTGTCCCTTATCGCGGCGTTTAAGCTGATGACGCCCGCAACGCCTTTTTTCATCGGACACAATACCTGCACGTCGGTCTGCTCGCATTTCAGATACTTCGGCAGTCTTGTCGTGACAAGCGCTTCGACCTCTTCTTTGACTTCGGTCGGGTCGGACTTATCAACAAAGAAAAAGTCTTTTGCGCGGTTGTCGAGCACAGGCATTTTGCCGTGATTTATAAGGTGCGCGTTTTCGATAATCATACTGCCGTCGGACTGACGGTAGATTTTGTCAAGATACGTTATTTTGAAAAGTCCCGACGCGATTACGTCCGCAAGAACGTTGCCCGCGCCCACCGACGCAAGCTGATCCTTGTCGCCAACGAGTATTAGCGTCGCGCCGTCCTGCAACGCCTTGACAAGGCTTGAAAAGACGTATTCGTCAACCATACTCACTTCGTCGACGATGACGACGTCCACGGGGATTTTCGTGTTTTCGTTGTAAGTGAAATAGCCTTTGCCGTCCTTGAAATCGAGGTCAAGCAGGCGGTGAATGGTTTTCGCTTCTTCACCCGTCGCCTCGCCCATACGTTTCGCCGCGCGTCCCGTTGGCGCGCACAGTTGATAGGACAGCTTCAAAAATTTGAGAATGTGCAGAATGCACTTTATTATCGTGGTTTTGCCCGTGCCGGGGCCGCCCGTTATGACGTGCACGCCGGAATTAAGGCTGTTCGACACGGCTTCGCGCTGCTTTTCGTGCAGTTTTATGCCGCTCATTTCTTCAAACTTATCGATTTGTTCCGAAAAGTCCACTTCGATGCCGCCGTGCGCCGCTTCAAGTAGCGCAAGCCGTCTTGCAATCGTTTTTTCGGTAAGGTAGCTTTTGTAAAGCATATAAAAGCGCGCGTTATCGACGACGTAGTCTTTGATTTCCGCCAGGAAAATAAGGTCTTCGATATTGCACTCCACCTTTTCAAGATAAGTTTCGTCAAATCCCAGAAGGGATAAAAGTTCTTTTTTGAGTATATCGTCGGGAAGCGCGGTGTGCCCGCTCTTGTTCGACGCTTCTTTAAGGGTATAAATTATGCCCGCCCGAATTCTGAAATCGCTGTCTTTCGTGATTCCGACTTCCTGTGCGATTTTGTCGGCGGTCTGAAACCCGACGCGTTCCACGTCGGAAATAAGTTGATACGGATTGGTTTTTATGACTTCTTCGGTGCGCGCGCCGTACGTTTTATAGATTTTAAGCGCAAGGTTTAAGGACACGTCAAAGCGTTGAAGATATACAAGCGTATCCTGCATTTCGCCGTGCTCGCGAAGGGTGGCGCATATTTCCGCCGCCTTTTTCGCGCTGATTCCTTTCACTTCGGCAAGTTTTTCGGGGCTTGTTTTCATCACGTCGAGGGTACGCTCGCCGAAACGCTCCACAATATTCCTTGCGGTAACTTCGCCGACGCCCTTAAAAATTCCGCTTTTCAGAAACTTTTCGATTGCCGCCGCGCCGTCGGGCTCGACAACTTTCACGCTTTCCGCAAGAAACTGCAAACCGTGTCTTGTGTGGTACTTATAGTCGCCTGTAAGTTCCAGCCGCATACCTTCGTAAATTTCCGGAAAAACGCCGACAGCGGTGACGTAATCACCGCTGCTTCTTAAATCGACGACGGTATAACCGTTGTCTTCGTTTCTGAAAATAATTTTTTCGACGTCGCCCGAGATAATCATTACTTAATCTCCGCTACCGCTTTTTTAAGTTCCTCCGTTTTGTCGGTCTTTTCCCAAGTAACGTCGTTTCTTCCGAGATGGCCGTAGTTGGCGACCTTTCTGTAAACGGGCTTGCGTAAGTCAAGGTTGTTGATGATTGCAAGCGGACGGAAGTCAAACACTTTCAGCACCGCTTTTGTCAGAATTTCGTCGGAAACTACACCCGTGCCGAACGTGTTCAAGGACACCGAAACGGGGTGCGCGCGACCGATTGCATAGGCAACCTCGATTTCGCATTTTTTTGCAAGTTTTGCCGCAACGACGTTTTTACAGACGTATCTTGCCATGTAAAGTGCGCTTCTGTCAACTTTCGTGGGATCTTTCCCTGAAAGCGCGCCGCCGCCGTGCGGGCAATATCCGCCGTACGTATCGACGATGATTTTACGTCCCGTAAGCCCGCTGTCGCCGTGCGGTCCGCCGATAACGAACCTGCCCGTGGGGTTGACGAAAATCTTTGTATCGTCGTCGATAAGGTTTTCGGGGATTGTGGTTTTTATGACCTTTTCGATAATATCTTTTCTTATTTGTTCCTGCGATACGTCGGGGTTGTGCTGTGCGGAAATGACAACCGTATCGACGCGTTTCACAACGCCGTCGTCATATTCGACGGTAACCTGTGATTTCCCGTCGGGGCGCAAGTACGAAAGAGTGCCGTCTTTTCTCACCGCCGTGAGTTTTTTGGTGAGCGCGTGCGACAGCACGATGGGCATCGGCATAAGTTCTTCCGTTTCGTCGCAGGCGAAACCGAACATCATACCCTGATCCCCCGCGCCGGTTTTGTCGATAATATCGCCGTCGAATTCCTGCGCGTCGTTGACGCCCATTGCGATGTCGGGCGATTGCTCGTTAATCGCGGTGAGAACCGAGCAGGTGTTGTAGTCGAATCCTAAATCACTGCTGTCGTAACCGACGTCTTTGATGACGTCGCGCGCGATTTTCGAGATGTCGGAATAGCAATCCGCCGTAATTTCGCCCATTACGAACACGACGCCCGTCGTCGCGCAAACTTCGCACGCAACGTGAGCCCCGGGATCTTTTGCAAGAATATCGTCAAGGATAGCGTCCGCGATCTGGTCGCAAACCTTGTCGGGATGCCCTTCGGTAACGCTTTCTGATGTAAACAGTCTTTTCATAGTATCTCCAAAAAATCGGCGGTCAAAAAGGATATACTTCCGATGTGACCGCCGTGTATTTGTTATTCGTTGTCGTAATCGCCGAGGGTGTCGTCGAATTCCTTATCTTCGAAAGTGCAGGTAACCGGCTTTTCGGGATGATCCACAACGGGAGCGGTGGTGATGTTTTTGTAAATCTTCATACCGGTGCCGGCGGGGATAAGTTTACCGATGATAACGTTTTCTTTCAGACCGAGCAACGGATCGATTTTGTTCTTGATTGCGGCGTCGGTAAGTACGCGGGCGGTTTCCTGGAACGATGCCGCCGACAGGAAGGATTCCGTCGCGAGAGCGGCTTTCGTGATACCGAGCAACGTACGTTTTGCCTTTGCGGGTTCTCCGCCGTTTTCAAGGGTTTTCTGGTTGGCGTCTTCGTACGCAAAGATGTCGACGAGCGTGCCGGGGAGCATATCGGTGCTGCCCTGCGACTCGATCTTGACCTTTCTGAGCATCTGGCGGACGATGACTTCGATATGTTTATCGTTGATATCGACGCCGGAGTTTCTGTACGCCGACTGGACTTCTTTCGTTACGTAATCCTGAACGCCTTTTACGCCGCGTGCGCGGAGCATATCTTGCAGGTTGATTGAACCTTGGGTGAACGGATCGCCCGGTTCCACCTTGCTGCCGTTATCGACTTTGAGTTTCGCGCCGTAAGGAATCGCGTACGATTTGGTTTCGCCGTCCGCGCTCGTAACGATGATTTCACGGTCGTTGTTGGTGCGGGTTACGACGCCGCTGTTTTCCGCGATGACCGCCTGTCCTTTGGGACGACGCGCTTCAAACAATTCTTCGACACGGGGAAGACCTTGCGTAATATCGTCCGACGTTGCAACGCCGCCCGAGTGGAAGGTACGCATCGTAAGCTGCGTGCCCGGCTCGCCGATTGATTGCGCCGCGATGATACCGACCGCTTCGCCGAGTTTTACGGGATTGCCGCTTGCCATATTCTTGCCGTAGCATTTCGCGCAGACGCCGTGGCGTGTTTTGCACGAAAGAATGCTTCTGATTGCGACTTTCGGCAGTTTTTTGAGATCGGAGCCGTTCTTAATCCATTCGTCGGTAAGAATTTTGTCGATTTCCTGCGCCTTGTCGGGAAGGATCATCGTATCCGCTTCCACAAGCACCTCGCCGGTGACGGGATGCAGGACGGGTTTCACGGTATATCTGCCGTCGATACGTTCCGCAAGAGTTTCAAGCCTGTTCTTGCCGTCGTAAATTGCCGTGACTTCGACGCCTTTCGTGTCGCCGCAATCGTCCTCGTTGACGATGACGTCCTGCGATACGTCGACAAGACGACGGGTAAGATAACCCGAGTCAGCCGTTTTAAGAGCGGTATCCGCCAGACCTTTACGTCCGCCGTGTGACGAAATGAAGTATTCAAGAACGGAAAGCCCTTCGCGGTAGTTTGCCTTGACGGGAAGTTCGATCGTTCTGCCCGACGGGTCGGAAACAAGTCCGCGCATACCTGCAAGCTGACGAATCTGTCCCATGTTACCACGAGCGCCGGAGTTCGCCATCATCCAGATGGGGTTGAAAGGATCCATTTCGGATTTAAGTTCTTCGGTGACTTCGTCGGTGGCTTTCTTCCAGGTTTCGACAACAGCATTGTAGCGTTCGTCTTCCGAGATGATACCGCGACGGAAGTTCTTTTCGACGTTGACGATTGCGTCGTCGGCTTTCTTGATGATTGCCGCCTTGCCTTCGGGAATATGCATATCGAAAACGCTTGTCGTTACGCCCGACAAAGTCGAGTATTTATAGCCAAGGCTCTTGATAGCGTCGGCGACTTTTGCGGTTTCGGTTGCGCCCTTGTACTTAAAGCAGTTGTCGACGATCTTGTTGAGTTCCTGCTTGCGAAGAGCGATAATGCCCTTGCTTTCGTTGATAAGCCCTTCGACTTCGAGGTCAAGCATTTGTTCGGGCGTGTCGCGCGGTACGAAATGCAAATCCTGTGGAATGATTTCGTTGAAAATCCAACGACCGATGGAAGTGGTCAGGCGTTTGCTGTACACTTTGCCGTCGATTTCCTTTTCAACGCGCATTACGACTTTTGCTTGAAGGTCGATGACGCCGTTTCTGTAAGCGGTCATCGCCTCGTTGGGGGATCTGAATATTTTGCCTTCGCCTTTCGCGCCCGGGCGTATGATAGTAAGGTAATAAGAACCTATTACCATATCCTGTGTAAGAGAGATGATCGGGTGACCGTCCGAAAGTTTCAGAATGTTGTTGGTGGACAACATAAGGATTCTGGCTTCGGCTTGCGCCTCGATCGACAAAGGTACGTGGACTGCCATCTGGTCGCCGTCGAAGTCGGCGTTGAACGCGCCGCAGGCAAGCGGATGAAGTTTGATTGCGCGACCTTCGACAAGGACGGGTTCAAACGCCTGAATACCAAGTCTGTGAAGCGTCGGAGCACGGTTCAGAAGTACGGGGTGATCCTTGATGACTTCTTCCAGAATGTCCCATACCTGGGGTTTCATCGACTCCACAAAGCGTTTCGCACTCTTGATGTTATGGCAGATGTTGCGTTCCACAAGTTTGTTCATTACGAACGGCTTAAACAACTCAACAGCCATTTCTTTGGGCAAACCGCACTGATAAAGTTTCAGTTCCGGCCCTACGACGATAACGGAACGACCTGAATAGTCGACACGTTTACCAAGCAGGTTCTGACGGAAACGGCCCTGTTTACCGCGCAGCATCGAGGACAACGATTTAAGGTCGCGGTTGCCGCTGCCGGTGACCGCCTTGCCCCTTCTGCCGTTATCGATAAGAGCGTCGACGGCTTCTTGGAGCATACGTTTTTCGTTGTGAATGATGGTGTCGGGCGCGCCGAGTTCTTTCAGGTGTTTCAGACGATTGTTACGGTTGATAACGCGTCTGTAAAGGTCGTTAAGATCGCTCGTTGCGAAACGTCCGCCGTCCAGCTGAATCATCGGGCGAAGTTCGGGCGGGAGAACGGGGATAACGTCCAGAATCATCCATTCGGGGCGGTTGCCGCTGATGCGGAACGCTTCCACGATTTCAAGACGTTTTACCGCGCGCAATCTCTTTTGTCCGACGGAATTCGCGACGATGTCTTTCAGCATTTTGCTTTCCTTATCGAGGTCGATTTCGATAAGAAGTTCTTTTATCGCTTCCGCACCCATTCCGACGCGGAAAGCCTTGCTGCCGTATTTTTCGCAAAGTTCGCGATATTCACGGTCGGTAAGAACTTGTTTTTTGTGGATTTCGGGGACTTCGCCCGGATCGAGAACGATATGGGATACGAAGTACAAAACCTGTTCAAGCTCCTTCGGGGAAATATCCGCCATAAGGCTGATACGCGAAGGAACGCCGCGGAAATACCAGATGTGCGATACGGGCGCCGCAAGTTCGATATGTCCCATACGTTCGCGACGGACTTTCGCTTTCGTTACTTCGACGCCGCACTTTTCGCAGATGACGCCCTTGTAACGGATGCGTTTATATTTGCCGCAGTGGCATTCCCAGTCTTTCGTGGGCCCGAAGATTTTCTCGCAGAAAAGTCCGCCGGGCTCGGGTTTTTGTGTTCTGTAATTTATCGTTTCGGGTTTAAGAACCTCGCCGTACGACCATTCCCTGATTTTTTCAGGGCTGGCAATACCGATTTGCATTGAATCGAAAGAACTTAATTCATACATAATGCCGATACCTCCTTACTCAGCATCGTCCGACGCGTTGTCGGCCATATCCTTGAAAATATCGTTATCGAAATCAGCGTCGCTGTCGTCGAACAGATTGTCGCCGAACAGATCGCCTTCGTCAACGTTGTCAACCTTGAACAAGTCGTCGATGTCGACTTCCGCAAGTTCTTCGTCTTTCTTATCCGCGTTGAACGCAACGGTGTCTGCGTCTTCTTCGGTGAAGTCGCGCAGTTTGACCTCGTCGTGTTCTTCGGTAAGAACTTTGACGTCAAGAGCCAACGATTGCAATTCTTTGATAAGAACCTTGAACGATTCGGGGATACCCGGTTCGGACACGTTGTTGCCCTTCACGATATTTTCGTAAGTCTTGACACGTCCCACGACGTCGTCCGACTTAACGGTGATGATTTCCTGCAAAATGTTCGCCGCGCCGTATGCGTACAACGCCCAGACTTCCATTTCGCCGAAACGCTGTCCGCCGAATTGCGCCTTGCCGCCAAGAGGCTGCTGCGTTACCACGCTGTACGGACCCGTGCTTCTTGCGTGAATCTTGTCGTCGACAAGGTGAGCAAGTTTAAGGTAGTACATATAGCCGACCGTTACACGGTTTTCGAAAGGTTCGCCCGTGCGGCCGTCGAAAAGTTGAATTTTGCCGTCTTCGGGAAGTCCGTTTTCCTGCAAAAGTTGTTTGATGTCGTTTTCGGACGCGCCGTCGAATACGGGGGTTGCGATCTTCCAGTCAAGCATTTTCGCGACAAGTCCCAAGTGAACTTCAAGAACCTGACCGATATTCATACGGGAAGGAACGCCCAACGGGTTCAACACGATTTGCAGCGGCGTACCGTCTGCCATAAACGGCATATCTTCTTTGGGAAGAACGCGGGACACGACGCCTTTGTTACCGTGACGGCCCGCCATCTTGTCGCCGACCGAAATCTTACGTTTTTGCGCGATATATACGCGCACCTGTTTGTTGACGCCGGGAGCAAGTTCGTCCCTGTTCTTTCTTGTGAAGATTTTCACGTCGACAACGATACCGCTTTCGCCGTGAGGCACACGGAGGGACGTATCGCGCACTTCTCTTGCTTTATCGCCGAAAATTGCGCGAAGAAGTCTTTCTTCGGGCGTAAGTTCGGTTTCGCCCTTCGGGGTGACTTTACCGACGAGAATGTCGCCGCTTCTGACTTCCGCGCCGACTCTGACGATACCGTCTTCGTCCAGGTTTTTAAGAGCCTCTTCCGAAAGGTTGGGGATATCTCTCGTTATTTGTTCTTCGCCGAGTCTCGTTTCGCGGGCTTCGCTTTCGTATTCTTCGATGTGGATCGAGGTGAAAACGTCGTCGCGTACGAGTTGTTCGGAAATAAGTACCGCGTCTTCGTAGTTATAGCCTTCCCAGCTCATAAAGCCGATAAGGATATTTCTGCCAAGCGCGAGTTCGCCGTTCTGGGTTGAAGGACCGTCCGCAAGGATCATACCCTTCGTCACCTTCTGACCGCTGACCACGATGGGTTTTTGGTTGATGCAGGTGCTTTGGTTGCTGCGCACGAATTTCGAGGTGTAGTAAGTATCGTCTTCGCCGTCGGGACGAGCCACGACGATTTTGTCTGCGTCGACGTATTTTACGATACCGTCGTTTTTGGCAATGATAAGCACGCCGCTGTCGTATGCAATCTTATGTTCGACGCCGGTTGCGATCATCGGCGCTTCGGGACGAAGCAGAGGCACTGCCTGACGCTGCATGTTCGAGCCCATCAACGCACGGTTCGTATCGTCGTTTTCAAGGAACGGAATAAGAGCGGTTGCAATGGATACCAACTGTTTGGGCGATACGTCCATATAGTCGACGCGGCTTACGTCAACCTCGCGGATATCTTCTCGGATACGGCAGGTAACGCGTTGGTGAATGAATTTTCCGTTTTCGTCAAGCGTTTCGCTGGCTTGCGCGATGACGTACTTATCTTCCTCGTCCGCCGCCATATAAGTGACGTCGTCGGTAACGATGCCTTCGGGTTTTTTGACCTTTCTGTACGGCGATTCGATAAATCCGTATTCGTTGATGCGTGCGTACGAAGCAAGCGAAGTGATAAGACCGATGTTCTGTCCTTCTGGCGTTTCTACCGGGCACATACGACCGTAGTGAGTGTGGTGAACGTCACGGACTTCGAAGCCGGCTCTTTCCCTTGACAAACCGCCGGGGCCGAGAGCGGAAACTTTACGTTTGTGCGTGAGTTCCGCAATGGGGTTGGGCTGTTCCATGAACTGCGACAACTGGGAGCTTCCGAAGAATTCCTTGATTGCGCTTGCCACGGGACGGGTGTTGATAAGCGTCGAGGGTTTCATATCGGCGGTTTCGGCGGCGATGGACATACGCTCCTTGATAACTCTTTCAAGACGGAGCATACCTTTTCCGAACTGATGTTCCAGAAGTTCGCCGACGGAGCGGACGCGACGGTTCGACAAGTGGTCGATATCGTCGGTCGTGCCGAGACCATAGGAAAGACCTTGGTTGTAAGTGATTGCCGCTACGATGTCTTCAAGCGTCAGGTGTCTTACGACAAGTTCTTTCACGTTATTTCTTATTGCGTCAAGGCGCGCTTCGTCGCCTTCGACTTCGTCAAGAAGTTTTTTGAGGTTGGGATAATAAACCTTTTCCAGAATTCCGAGTTCCTCGGGATTGCAGTCGACGATTGCATCAAGGTCGACGGTGTTGTTGCCGATGACTTTGAATTCAATCGTTTTCTTTTCGCCGTCTTTTTCGACAGAGGAAACTTCGACGTAAACTTCGTTCACGGCGTTGTTCTGGATTTCTTTTGCTTTTTCTTCGGTGATGACCTCGCCTTTTTCGGCAAGGATTTCGCCGGTGAGAACGCTTACGACGTCGCGGGTGATTTTTTGTCCCTCAATACGGGAAGCAATGCTCAACTTTTTGTTGAACTTATACCTGCCGACTCTCGTAAGGTCGTAACGACGATTGTCGAAGAAGTAATTGTTGATGAGAATGTTCGCGCCTTCGAGGGTGGGAACTTCGCCGGGACGCATTCTTCTGAACAGGTCGATTTTGCCCGCTTCTTCGGTGTGCGAGCCTTGCGGATCGCGTTCACAGGTGTCGGCAATCATCTTTTCTTCGAATACGGCGTTGATCTGGTCGTCCGTGCCGTAACCCAAAGCCCTTAAAAGCGTGGTTGCGGTGATTTTGCGCTGACGATCGACGTGTACCCAAAGCAAACCGTTGGCGTCCTGCTCGAATTCAAGCCACGCGCCGTGGTTTGGAATCATCTGGTTGGAATAGCGCATTACGCCGTTTTTGTCCCTTTCGCCCTTGTAATAAACGCCCGGGCTTCTGACAAGCTGGCTGACGATAACGCGTTCCGCGCCGTTGATGACGAAACTTCCGCTGTCCGTCATCAAAGGAATATCGCCCATAAAGATTTCTTCCGGCTCTTCGATAACGCCCGTTTCGAGGTTGGTGAGACGAGCCTTTACTTTAAGAGGCACGGCATACGTCGCGTCGCGGTTTTTGCATTCCCTGACCGAATACTTCGGCTCGCCGTCGAGTCTGTAATCGATGAATGACAATTCCATACGTCCCGAAAAGTCGCGGATGGGCGAATACTCGTCCAGCACGTCTTTGATGCCGTGTTCGAGGAAACTCTTGTACGAATTCTTCTGAACTTCGATGAGGTACGGAATATCGAGCACGTCTTTGATCTTGCTGAAAGAGTAACGCTCGGTATTGCCATACTTTACCTTGTGAACTTTTACTTCTGACATCGTGTAACTCCTTTTTTACTGGAAATTAAATTTTGAAATTATGTTGAAATTTTTGCTACCGTGCATTATAATAAGATAAGTGCATAAGAAGGTTATGTCTTGATGCACCTCGCGAGGGCTAAAACCTCAGTACGACAACGCAAAAAGGCGACATTCGCCCCTACCCTTTCCGACTGATTCGAAAAAGAAAAATATACTTATTCATATTTTTACGCATTTTACGAGTTTACACGAAGTCGCACAAGATGTCAACCGTTTTTGCCTATATATTTATAAATAAAATAAAAAAAGTACAAAAATAAACGAAAAATAATGAGAATCGACAAATTTTTGAAAATTTCACGCATTATTAAACGCCGCACCGTAGCGCAGGACGCCTGCGACGGCGGTAGAATCGAGGTCAACGGCCGCGACGCGAAACCGTCCAAAGACGTCAAAGCGGGCGATATCGTCGTCGTGCATTTCGGCAACGACACCGTAAAAATCAGAATCCTTGCAACCCCCGACGCCGCAAACAAGGCAAACGCAACCGATTTGTATGAGGTGATCGACGACTGATGTTTGACGTAATTATTCCGGCGGCGGGCGAGAGTTCCCGCTTTTCAGACAATCTCAACAAACTCTTTTGCACGGTAAACGGCCGTACGGTGCTTGAAAATTCCGTATTGCCCTTTCTTGCGTTTCAAGGTCTTGAAAAAATAATCGTCGCGGTGAACGACGAGAATTTTGCCCGCGCGCGCTCGCTTTTCGACGGATACGAAAACGTAACCGTGATTTTGGGCGGCAGCACCCGCACCGACACCGTGAAACGCGCCCTTGAACGCGTAACTGCCGAATTCGTTCTTATCCACGACGGTGCGAGGCCTTTTGTTTCCGACAACGTGATAAAAAACGTCCTTGACGCGCTGCACGACGTCGACGCAGTGGTCCCCGTGATAAAACTCGACGACAGCATCGCGAACGTGAAAAACGGATACCGCGCGGCAGACCGCGAAGATTTCCGCCGCGTTCAGACACCCCAAGGTTTCAGAACCGAAAAACTGAAAGCCGCTTATGCCCGCATTTCTTCGTCATTTACCGACGACGCGTCGGTTTACCTTACTTTGTACGACGACGCGAAAGCCGTGGACGGCGACGTGAAGAACGTAAAAATCACAAGATTTTCCGACCTTGAAACTTCCCCGTACCGCACGGGCGTAGGTATCGACGTGCACAAACTCGTCGAAAATCGGAAACTCGTGCTCGGCGGCGTGGAAATCCCCTTTGAAAAAGGACTGCTCGGTCACAGCGACGCGGACGTCCTGACGCACGCCGTAATGGACGCGATTCTTACCGCAATCGGCGAAAGAGATATCGGCGTTCTTTTCCCGGACACCGACGAAAAATACAAAGGAATTTCAAGTATGCTTCTTTTGAAAGAAGTTTTATCGCGCTTAGAAAAGCGCGGCTACGTCGTGAAATTCGTTTCGGCAACGGTCGCTTGTCAACGCCCGAAACTTAATCCGTATTTCGACAAAATCCGCACGTCGTTGTCACACGCTCTTTCGATATGCAAGGACAATTTGTCACTTGCCTTCACAACGACGGAAGGACTTGGTCTCGTCGGCGCGGGCGACGGCATCGCCGTCATCGCTTCCGCAACCGTTGTCGCAAAACAATAGGTTTATAACATCGTTTTTTAACTTAAAGCGCCTGTTTTGTTGTTTTCAAAACAGGCGCATTTTTTTATCGCTTAACACATATTATTTCTTAAAAGGAGAATTTAATATGTCTTTTCAGAAAAAAGTTATGATTTTATCCGATGTCAGAACAGGCGTCGGCAGCGGTATTTTGCGTTTCGTGTCCGACGGCGGGCGCACTGTTTTCAATACTTCTTTGCACGTTGACGACGTTCGGGACGCAACGATGATAATACGAATCGGCGACAAAATTTTGTCGTTTAATGCAGAAAACGGAGAAAGAAATCTCGGCACTCTTTCGCTTTCCGACAACATAGATTGCGTTATCGCAAAAAACGGCAAAACCTTGTATTTCGGCACGACGGGAAACGACAAATTCCGCTGTTTCAACCTGTTATCCGACTTTGAAAAGAAGACGGAAAACCGCAAAAAATCGGCAGTGAAAAAACAAGAAAACCCCGTCGAAAAAACACGGAAAAAAGATGAAAACGTCGATTTGTCAACAGTGTCCGAAACCGCCGAAACCGCACGGTTTTCACCGCCCGACGAACCGCCGCAAGATGCCTTAGACGCGGGTTTTCGCGTGGAAAGCGCGGGCGTTTCCGCCCCCGATTTCGCAAAAGAAAGTTTTACATGCAACGATTTTTACCTTGCCGTAAAGCCGCAACTTGACGAAATGTTCATTTGTTTTCCAAAAAACACTGACCTTGAAAACGCCGTTCCGAACAGCAAATGGGTGGACGTTAGCGGCGACGACGGCAATTACGTCGTGGGCTTGATTTTCAACCTTGACGAGGTCGAATACATCTGCTACGGCGTGCCGTACGAAAAAAAGAGCCCGCCGCCCGACGAAATCAAAAACGTCTGCGACTGGCTGGCACTGACCGACGACGAAAACGGAAAAGGCTATTACGTCATTTATCAATCGGCAAAAAGCGGAAAAACGTTAAGTCGCGAAGATTTCAACGAATAACTGCTTTTTCGCATAAAAAAAGCGAGGATTCTTTCCTCGCTTTTGTTTTTTATTACTTCTTGTAAATCGCGCGCGGTTTTCCGTGGAAGAAAAGCGCAAGACTGTCGGGGCCCGAATTGCTGCCCACCATCTGGTTGACGTAGTTGTAATCGATTTTTTTGATTTCGGGGAATTTTTCGGTCATCATTTCGCCCAGAAGTTTGATTCCGTCGGGATTGTCGCCGTGGCACAAAATGATTTCGGAGTTGTCTTCGTCGCCCTTTTCGGTTTCAAACAATTCCAAAAACTTTTTGTATACGTTTTTCGTTCCCCTGACCTTTGCGGCGGGATAAACCTTGCCTTCACCGTCAAGTCCCAGAATAATCTGGATATTGAGAAGGGTTGCGAACATGTATTCGATGCCCGAGATGCGGCCGCTTCTTGCAAGATAGGCTTTGTCGCCGACCGTGAAATAATGATGGTATCTCGGCGCGTATTCGGTAAGTTTTTTGTGCGCGTCTTCAAGGCTCACGCCTTCGTCGCGAAGTTTCACCGCGTCCATTACGCACAGTCCTTCGCCGCCGACGCCTCCGAGACTGTCAACGACTTTCACCGTGCGTCCGGGATATTTTTCCATAAGCTCGGTTGCCGCGATGCAGGCAGAGTTGAAACTGCCGCTCATGCCCGACGAAAACGCGATATGCAAAACGTCGTTGCCCGCTTTCACGTAAGGTTCAAGCGTTTCAAAAGTGATTTCGGCGTTGGACTGACTCGTCTTGGGAATCGCCCCCGCGCGAAGAGTGTCAAAGAACTTTTTCATGTTCTGAATGAAGCCCGTCGTGTCGGTGCGGCATTCCACAATATCGAACTCCGTGTTCGTCTTCCCGATAAAGTCGAGTTTTTTCGGCGTGCCCTTCGGCATCTTCAAAGAGTACGGCATCGGAACGATGGGTATATCGTGTTCCTTTTCATATCCGACGGGCATATCTGCGCACGCGTCGGTGCTTATTACATAGTTCATTATCAATTCTCCCATAAAAGAATATATAAAATATATCACATTATTTTTATGATGTCAAACCATTGAAAATCACACGCCGAAGCGCGGCGGCATAGGATATAACGAAAGCCCTTGTTTACATATTTTTTCGGAGGTAAAACTATGGGTTGTTTATGCAGAAACAATATTTATCCTTGCAATCCGCCCGCAAGACTTTGCAGCGTGTTAGGACCACGCGGTCCCGTCGGATCGCAAGGAATACCGGGGCCTCGCGGCTTCAACGGACTTCGCGGTCCGCAAGGCGTGCCCGGACCTGTCGGACCGCAAGGACCTGCCGGCGCAACGGGAC
>ULYL01056289.1_pt1 | contig 64818 bp, 59 predicted proteins | sample 1962211 | NCBI WGS metagenome assembly ULYL01 (sample SAMEA4835864, study PRJEB28245) | human gut metagenome | biome: gut microbiome; material: fecal sample | place: Denmark | collected 2008
CTAAAAACGCGTCAATACGTAACCGCGGAGACGCTTACAAACTTTTTCAGGACTAGACAGAAAAAACAAGGCCGATCTTTTACGGATCGACCTTGTGGATATTTAAGCCCGGCAGCCAAAAAGACTGGCCCGAAGCCGTATGACGTATTCTGATTAGAGTCTTTCGAACTTCACTGAAGGGAGTTTGGCAACACCGATGTTAGATTTGCGGGCGAAATCAGCCACCTTCACTGAGTATGGACTTGCTGAAGACGTGCCGAGTTTACCGACTGACGCACTGATACTGATAGTGCATTTACCGGAGATAGCGAAGCCGTTGCCATCTTTGAAATTGAATGTTACATCATATTTCTCACCTGATTTAGCGAACACTACTGAACCAGAATGAGGAACAGCATACGCGGTAACACCCTTAGATGTGCTATGATAGTAGATTGTCGGAATCAGTCTGACCCTACCGTCATCTGTATCTTTCAATGCACCAGGAACAAAAGTATTCGGTACAAGATCAGCATTATCAGCTATACAATTATATGTTCCTGAAAGATCAAGTGTAGTAAGATCCGCATAATCAGTATAAATACCAAGAGCAAGAACATCCTGGCCATCAGAAGTAGGACCTGTAAAATCAACCAGGGCCAATGCACATTCTTTTACTTTTTCCAGCTCATATATTGTTGCCGTCGCACTTGTAAATACAGGATTTATGTCACTTTCCAATGTAGAATCAGCAGCCTTGCTGTAGTCCGCAAGGAAAACCTTGTCACTCTCAAACACTCCACTCATTGTGGATTTGTCATCAAATGTCACATTGTAGGAAACTTTAACAGTACCGTTCGACTGGAATTCAGATACAGTAAGCTCAGCGGAAACGACCGCCTTCTCATCTGTATTGCTTTCAGAAATCATATTGGCATAATATGAATTCGCGATATTGATAGTATATTCCTTATCGGTTTTGCTTGTCTTGTATGAATGACCGAGAACTGACTTGCAAGCAGTCTCGTAGTTATCACTGAAAGGCACACTGGTAACAAGTTCAACGACCTTCAGAGGATAACTCTGGAATTTACCGGTGGTCTCATTAGGAACCTGATTGAACAGGCAGACAGCAACATTAGCAAGTTTTCCGCCAGTGTTAAGGCCGTCACCATAGTAAGCGAACATAACGCTCTTTACCTCATAGCCGGAGCCGCTGACAGAAGAGCCTGAGCCTTCGTTCTGAAGAACTGAAACTACAACCGGACTTACGCCTGGAGCCTCAAAAGTAATGGAAGAAGTTCTCATTTCTGCCGTATTGTTCGCTTCAGCGGAAACTACTACAAACGAGTCACCGGTTCCTGACTGAGGAGTTACCTTTACCCAAGAATCAGCAGCTGTGGCAATCCATGACACGCCGTTTGCTGAAACTGAAATTTTCTGAGAGCCGCCTTCACCATCGAGAATGACTGACCTGTCAGAAACTGAAAGTGATTTGTCATTACTGCTTGAAGAATCGCATCCTACTGCTGCAGTAACGAGGAGTCCGGCCGCAACTGCATAGGCTGCCGCACGGAGAGTGTTAAAAATAGAAAGTTTCATTATCTAATTATTAAGTAATTAACCATCAAACAACCCGCTAATATATGAATATTTTTCTAAATTCAATACATTTTAGAGCACAAAAAAAGAGAGAGGCCGACAGCATCATAGCCGCAGGTCTCTCTCGTGTCGGATTCCAGACGCGTACTACTCGTCTCCCGGATGAATCGCGCCCATAGGGCAAACACCGGCGCAAGTGCCGCAATCAAGGCAAAGGTTCGGATCAATGTGATAAACATCGCCTTCTACAATAGCACCTGCAGGGCACTCGCTGATGCAAGTACCGCAAGCTACGCACTCTGATTCAGAAATTTTGTAAGCCATAATATTAAAATTCTTTTGGTTGTTGCTTTTATACGAATGCAAATGTATGTGAAATCTGTCAAATAATCAATAGTGGTTAGATTTTTGCAGGAACTTAAGCCGCAATGATGAAGATTTACAAATATCTGGCTGCGACTATCACCGCAGCCTTATTTTCGGCGGCTCTGTACGCTCAGGTGAAAACTGACGGCAAAACCACTGAATATGACGGGATTGTTCGTTTCGACAAGACCATACACGACTTTGGCGACCTCACTGTAGGACAGGGAGAGCAGAGCTGCACGTTCACGGTGACCAACATATCTGCCAAACCGGCAGTCATATACAATGTAGTAAGCAGTTGCGGCTGCACCAGGGTAAAATGGACACGCGAACCGGTTCTGCCGGGAAAGTCAGGCACCATTTCAGCCACCTACACCAATGACGAAGGCCCCTACCCTTTCGACAAGACATTGACAGTATATATTTCGGGAATAAAGAAGCCGGTGATACTCAGACTCCGAGGGATAGTCCATGCCAAGAAACTGTCGCTCAATGAATTATATCCTGAAAGAAGAGGAGCATTGGCACTGCGCAAATCCTCTTTCCAGTTGGGAAACCTGTCTCAGGGCGGCCAGAAAAGCGACGGCGTGACTGTGGCCAATGTCGGGAACTCCCCTGTCAGGATTTCATTTACGAAAGTGTCGCCGGGACTTTCAGTCTCCATTTCGCCGAACCCGATACCGGCCGGATCCACAGCGAAAATGACATACATTGTCACGGCAGACAGGTCAAGGTGGGGCAGAAACACTTATTTCGCAACTCCTGTAGTGAACGGTCAGCCACATAAAGCATTGAGCATAAAGGCTTTCACGAAGGAAGACTTCTCTTCCTGGACAGCCGAGGAACAGGAAAACGGAGCCCAGCCGATATTCGACGCGAGCACTTACCATTTCGGAAAAGTCCGCAAAGGCACTGCTGTCACAGCAACATTCTCCTACAAGAATATGGGTGGCGGCAGTTTTCACATCTACAAATGCGATGCGGAAAACGACAGCGTGAAAGTGCCGGCAGAGTTCATTGACACGCCATCCGGAGGGAAAAATTCTTTCAAATGCACACTTGACACGGGCAATCTCCCTGTCGGAGACAATGAAACAGCTATAATTCTGACGACAAATTCACCGCTCAGGCCTGTCATAAGCCTTTATATCGCGGGAACCATTTACCAATAGACCTATGTTCATCTTACCTTTACACATCCACGGAGAACTTCCCCACACGCCACACGATATACCTGACGCACTCATAGATGCATTCAAGGAAAGTATAGAAATCTGCGCTCTCGTAATACTGATGATGACATTGATAGAGATTTTCAATGTCTGCACTCAGGGAAAAATGTTTCACAGTCTCGAGAAGCACAAAGGCAGACAGATCATGACTTCTGCGGCCCTCGGTCTCATACCGGGATGCCTCGGCGGATTTGCAGGCGTATCACTCTACTCTCACAGAATGATAGGGTTCGGCGCACTGCTGGCCACGCTGATAGCCACGACCGGCGACGAAGCATTCATAATGCTGGCGAAATTTCCAGGCACTGCGCTGATGATGATGTGCGGGCTTTTCGTTCTCGGAATCGGCATAGGCGCATTGACAGAAATCATTGTCGGGTCAATGCAGAAGAAGGGCAAGATGATGAACATCGGCGCTGACAGGAGCAGTGACGACAATTACGAGATCCATTCCTGCGACTGCGGCCATCATCACGACGGGGAGAAGCACAGCCATCACGTGGAGGACAGCCACGATGAATGCGGTCATCACAATGGGGAGGACAACCACGATGACGAGGAATGCGGCCATCATCATGACGAAGCGGGCAACCATCACGAGGAATGCTGCCATCATCACAAAGAGGTCGAAGAGCACGGCAATCACGCCCACAACCTGCGCCACTTCCTGGAAGAACACGTATGGAAACACGTGATAAAGAGGCATTTGCCTACAATTTTCGCATGGACGTTCGGCGTACTCGCGCTATTCGGGATATTGTCCATCTATATCGACATCGAGACTTGGATCAAGGGGAACATCTGGCTTATGCTCGTGATTGCGGTCGCTGCCGGACTGATTCCGGAGTCGGGTCCGCACCTTGTTTTCGTGTCAATGTTCGCCGCAGGGATTCTTCCGTTCCCGGTCCTGCTCGCCAACTGCATTTCCCAGGACGGGCACGCTTGCCTGCCGCTGATTGCTGAAAACAAACGCAGTTGGCTGACTGTCAAGCTTATAAAAACAGTCATTGCCGCAGCAGTCGGAGCGATAGCCATACTGATATACCTATAATTATTATACTATGTACAAGTACACGAAAGCTGAAGACAGATATTTTCTCAGCATTGACAATCATTGTGAAGTTGCTGCAGCATTGACCGAATTCTGCAGGAAAGAGAACATCCTGGCGGGAGAGATTTACGGTCTCGGAGCCGTGAATGATGTGGTTCTGCGTTTTCTGAACCCTGCCACCAAGAAATATGTAGACATGGAGTTCAAGGAGCAGATGGAAATGGCAAATCTTACCGGAAACATCTCCGAGAAGGACGGCAATGTGTATCTGCATCTTCACGCAACGTTCGGACGCTCAGACTGTTCCGCCATCTGCGGGCATCTTTTTTCCGCAGTCATAAGCGGGGCATGTGAACTGGTCGTAATACCTTCAAAGGCTCATCTCGGCAGAAAATTTTCCGAAGAGACAGGGCTGAACATGTACGAATTTTAACGGAAAAACCGTAAATTAGAGGATTCGATTTTATTTCGATACAAATTATTACACACAATAATAACATGAACAGAATCACTACACTAATTATTGCGACAGCATTGACCTTACCGCTGTCGGCAGCAGCTCAGAACTGGGCTCCGGCAGGCGAAAACATCCGTACAACCTGGTCAGAGCAGGTTTCTCCTGAATCCTGCCATCCGGAATACCCGAGACCGCAGATGGTCAGAGGTGACTGGAAATCATTGAACGGACTGTGGAACTATGCCGTCACCAAATGCGGAGAGCCTCAGCCGGCAGAAAACGACGGCCAGATACTCGTGCCGTTTGCCATCGAGTCATCATTGTCAGGAGTCGGAAGAATCCTTCAGCCAAATGAGAACCTGTGGTACAGCACCACTTTCCAGGCCAAGGCCCAGAAAGGGATGAGGACAATGCTCAACTTCGATGCTGTAGATTGGAAAGCGGATGTTTATGTCAATGATATATTCCTCGGAACGCACACGGGCGGATTTACGGAATTCTCGTTCGACATCACCCCATACCTCAATGTGAAAGGCGAGCAGAAGCTCGTGGTGAAAGTCGCAGACAGCAGCGACAAGTCATTCCAGCCGAGGGGCAAGCAGGTGCTCTCGCCTAAAGGAATCTGGTACACTCCGGTTTCGGGAATATGGCAGAGCGTATGGCTGGAGACAGTGCCGGAAACACGTTTCCTAAGCTATGAAGCCGTAGCCGACATTGATACGAAATCATTGACAGTCAAGACATTGACAAAAGGAACAGCCGAAGGCGACATCATATTGGCAGAAGTGCTGGAGGGCGGCGTCGGATACTCTCCTGAGAAGCCGGCCGAAAAGGTCATCGCAAGCGCTAAAGCAGCTGAAGGCAAGGCGGTTACAGTCACATTGCCGGAAGTAAAGACCTGGTCTCCTGATTCCCCGTACCTTTATGGACTGCGCCTTTCAGTAATTCGTGGCGGCAAGGTTCTGGACCGGGTGGAAGGCTATGCGGCAATGAGGGAAATTTCCGTAGTCACTGACTCGCACAACTACAAGAGAATGGCATTGAACGGAAAACCTCTGTTCCAGTTCGGCCCGCTCGACCAGGGCTGGTGGCCTGACGGACTCTACACAGCTCCGACCGACGAGGCATTGAGATACGACATCGTCAAGACCAAAGAGCTGGGCTTCAATATGATACGCAAGCACATCAAGATAGAGCCGGCAAGATGGTACTTCCACTGCGACCAGCTCGGAATGATGGTATGGCAGGATATGCCGAGTATCGCGGACAACTCCACCAACAAGTGGGTCTATAATAATTGGGACGAGGGCACAGACACTCCTGTACCTGACGAATGGAAAAAGAATTACTATAAGGAATGGACCGAGATCATCGGGGCCAGACGTTGCTTCCCTTGTATAGTCGTATGGATTCCGTTCAATGAGGCCTGGGGACAGTTCGATACTGAGAAAGTCGCTGAATACACCAAGGAACTCGACCCTACCAGACTTGTAAACTCGGCTTCAGGCGGAAACCACAGAAAATGCGGCGATATCCTCGACGAGCACAGATATCCGGGTCCTAAACAGCGTTTCTTCGACAGCAATTACGTTACTGTCCTCGGAGAATACGGCGGAATCGGCCTGCCTCTCGAAGGACATCTGTGGCAGAAAGACCGCAACTGGGGCTATGTACAGTACAAGAACTCAGATGAGGTTACAGATGTTTACGTGGAATATGCGCGCGACCTGGAAGAAATGGTCAGAAGCGGCTTCAGCGCAGCAGTCTATACACAGACCACTGACGTGGAAGGCGAGGTGAACGGCTTTATGACTTACGACCGCAAAGTCCTGAAAATGGATGAGGCGAGAGTAAGGAAAGCCAACCTTTCAGTAATCGAATCCATGGAAAAGTAACTTTTCCTCACAAACAGACAAAATATGATAAAGTTGCAGACCCCGGTGGATATTCCGGAAAGCAAGATAAAAATCAGTTTCGATGACAGCATCCTGCTGCTCGGCAGTTGTTTTTCCGACAATATCGGCCTCATAATGAAGAACATGGGGTTCCGGGCCTGCACCAATCCTTTTGGAACATTGTACAATCCAGTTTCCGTCTGCAATGCAGTTCGGAGGCTGGATTCTGCTGTTCCGTTCGGCGAAGACGAGTGCGTGCAGATGGGCGCCGGATCGCAGCTGGTCTGTTCATTCAGCCACCACACCGCAGCCGCAAGGGCGACAAGCGCAGAGTTTCTTGTCAATGCGAATGAATCCCTTGCCGAAGCATCGGCCTTTTTCCGCGAGGCTTCCACGATAATCATCACGCTCGGCACGGCCTGGACCTTCCGGTTCAATGCCACAGGCGAGATCGTGTCCAATTGCCTGAAATGGGATGCCAAAGAATTCACCCGCGAAAGGCTTTCGCTGAAGACCTGTTCGGTACTGCTCAATTCTCTTGTCGGGAAGTACCCGCAGAAGCGTTTCATATTCACAGTCAGCCCCATACGGCATCTCAAAGACGGTGCGCACGGCAACCAGATCAGCAAAAGCACCCTGCTTATGGCCGTGGAATCGGTAGTAGAGAATCATCCGGACCAATGCGTGTACTTCCCTGCTTATGAGATCATGATGGACGAGCTGAGGGACTACCGTTTCTATGCAGAAGACATGGTGCACCCGTCCCATCAGGCCGTAAACTATATATGGGAAAGATTCTGCGATTTCGCATTGCCCGAAACTGAACGGGCAACACTGGAAAAGAACAGGAAAGCATTTCTGCAATCGCAGCATAGAATCATTACGAAACCGCAAAATACTGACAAATAGATGTTTACAGTTATCGGCTGCATGTTCGGAGGCATTGCCTTCGGATGGCTCCTGAGAAAACGGGACTGTCAATGGATTTCCAAGGCGACGACCTTGCTCATATGGATTCTGCTGTTCCTGCTCGGCGTGGAAGTCGGCGGAAACAAGAAGATCATATCCGCATTGCCCTCACTCGGACTGGATGCAGTCGTGATTGCGACGCTGTGCACGGCAGGAAGCTGCGTTTTCGCATGGATTCTGTGGCAATATATAAGCAGGAGGAAATCGAAATGAAAGGCAGCCTTGTCATTATCAGTTTCTTCATCATCGGCATTGCCGCAGGACTGTCCGGCCTGATACCCTCAGGCCTATCCGAGGGCAATCTTACGTTCTATGCCCTCTGTGCCCTGCTTTTCTGCGTGGGTGCAGGAGTGGGAAGCGACAACAGTTTCATATCCAAGTTCAAGACTTTGGACCTGAGGATGTCGCTGCTTCCGGTCGGTACGCTTCTCGGCACATTGGCAGGAGCACTTGCCGCTGCACTCCTGCTGCACGGCCGGAGTGCAACAGACTGTCTGGCAGTCGGTTCAGGCTTCGGATACTATTCATTGTCCAGTATCTTCATTACAGAGTACAAGGGAGCGGAACTCGGTACCATCGCATTGCTCTCGAACATTGTCCGGGAAATGTTCACATTGCTCCTGTCGCCGCTGCTGGTAAAAGTGGCAGGGCCATTGGCTCCAATCGCCGCAGGCGGAGTAACTTCGATGGACACGACATTGCCTATCATCATGGACTCATCCGGCAAGCACTATGCTGTGGTTTCGCTGTTCCACGGCTTTGTGCTCGAGTTTTCAATACCGTTTATCGTCACCTTCTGGTGCACCCTATAGAGGTCTCAAAAGTCTGAAAATCCAAGTTGTAGCGGGAAACTTGACTTTATTTCCTATCTTTGTGGTAGCAACACAGAACTCCCGCTACATCATGAAAGAAGACCAGATACTCATAGAGCAGCTGAACGCCTCGTCTATTGAGGCGTTTTCGGCGTTGTATGACAAGTATGCGGGAATGGTCTTCAATTTCACCCACGCCATCCTTAAAGACACCTACCTTTCCGAAGACATCACGCAGTCCTGCTTCGCCCTGATGTGGATCCGCAGGACCTCGATTTCCCCTGACGGAAACGTGCCGGCATGGCTTTATGTCGTGGCCCGCAATGCTGTGTTCAAGGAACTGCGCAGACAGGTGACCGCATCGAAATACATTGACTATGTGTCGAATAGCGACGCTGCCAGGCAGGAAGAGTTCGAGACTGGAGACTCGGCCGTCATATTGGCGGAAGCCGAAGCTGCAATCGCCGCCCTGCCTGAATCTCGCCGCATGATTTACAAGATGCGCTTTATCGAGGGGCTGTCCGTCCACGAAATAAGCGAACGTCTGGACATTTCTCCCAAAACCGTGGAAACCCAGATCGCAAGGGCGAAAAACGCTATCCGTCAGAGGATTTCAGAGCTTCTGATGCTGGCGGTAATCTTAAGTTGAGCAAAATTTTATAATTTTTTCAATTTTCTTGTAAGGTTTTATGGATTCTGTGGATACATATAGCAAAACCACAGAATATGGAAACCGAAAGATTTCATTCACTGATTGAAAAATACCTTTCCGGAAAGACTACAGCCGAAGAGAATGCGAAGCTCCGCGCCATGATGGACGAGGAGGATGCAGCGCAGGCTTTCGACGAATACGCATTTCCCAAATGGCAGAACGCAGGTACCGGAATGTCCGGCATCCAGAAGGAGAGAATCCGCAGAAAACTGCTTATCGGAATCAAGGCACAGAAGAAACTGCTGTTCAGAAGAATATTCAAGTGGACTGCGGCGGCTGCCGTGGTCGCCATAGCTGTCGTTACAGGATTCGTGGCAGGCAAAGGCAGAGAGGCCGAGGCCAATGTCTTTGAGTGCATCGCCGCTAACGGTCAGAAAAGCACGATTTCACTCCCGGACGGGAGCAAGGTTATGCTCAACTCTGGCAGTTCGATCCGTTATGCATCTGATTTCAATGTAAAGAACCGCGACATTGACCTGAATGGCGAAGCCTATTTCGAAGTCGCCCGCAATGAAGAGATTCCGCTCGTCGTATCAGCCAGGCAGATGAAGGTCGAGGTTCTCGGAACCAAGTTCAATGTAAGGGCATACAATTCTGAGCCTGAGATAGTTACTACATTGGTCGAGGGCTGCGTGAAGGCGACTGCAGACGGAAAGGAAATGCTCATGAAGCCGGCAGAGGAAATAAGCTACAATGTAAAAAGCGGCGAAATGAGGAAATATGGCGCGCCGAACAAAAACCACCTCATCCCTTGGCGTGACAATGAACTCTTCTTCAACAATAACAACCTCAAGGAGATAGGAGCAATTCTCGAAAGAATGTACAATGTCAATGTCATCTTCGAGGACGAAAGCGTGACGGCTTACTCCTACACGGGACTTGTGAGAAACAGTTCTCTGAACAATGTGCTTGACCTTATCACAGCGACATCGCCGGTGGAAGCCCAGATGTACTACAACACGATAAAGTTCAGCAGACGGCGCACGGGACGCAAATAACGCCCAAGCACATAAGAGACATCCGAAATGCCTGACAACCGCGCAAATACAAAACAATAACACCAATAATAAAAATAATGAAAGCAAAACTTTTAATCATCACGTTGTTCTTCAGCGTATTGCTGAATGCGGCACCTCTGCACGGTCAGATAAGTGTCTCATTCAAGGACGTTCCTCTTACGGAAGCCCTTGCTACATTGGAGAACGAAAGCGAGTACAGCTTCTTCTACAGTAACATGCTCCCTGACAAAGATGCGTTGGTAAGCATCGATGCAAAGGACAAGAGCATCGAATTCATCCTCGACAGAATTTTCAGCGGCCTGGCCATCTCATATGAGATAAACGGCCATCAGATCGTGCTCAGCGAGGAGAAGAAAGACATTGACAAAGAAACTAAAGAGACGACATTCAAGGCCAACGGAACTGTCATTGACAGTACCGGAGAGCCTATAATAGGCGCAGGCGTGCTGATTGAAGGAGCAAAGGGCGGCACCATCACTGACGCCAACGGAAATTGGGAACTCATAGTACCTTCAGCCCAGACCAAGATCAGAATCAGCAGCCTCGGCTACAAGGAGCAGATCATAGTTGCCGGTTCAGCAGCTGCGAGAAAAGTGGTCCTCGCTGAAGACACTCAAATGCTTCAGGAGACCGTCGTTGTCGGCTACGGTGTCCAGAAAAAGGTCAATCTTACCGGTGCGGTGGCGATGGTGAACAGCGAAGAAATGAATGCAAGACCTATTTCAAGCGTGGCTTCAGGACTTCAGGGACTTCTCCCTGGTGTGACGGTCGTAAACTCCTCATCACAGCCAGGACAGGCAAATACCACCATCAGAGTACGTGGAGTGGGAACCATCGGTAATGCCAATCCTCTGATTTTGATCGACGGTGTCGAAGGTGACATCACATCCATCAACCCGGAAGACATCGAAAGCGTATCAGTCCTCAAGGACGCAGCTTCCGCAGCAATCTACGGAGCCAGGGCAGCAAATGGTGTCCTTCTCGTGACCACCAAGAAACTCGCCACTGTAAAAGACGGCGTCACAAGAATCAACTTCTCAGCCTATGCCGGAATACAGACTCCGACAAGACTGCCGGAGATGTGCGACGCGATCGAGTTCATGACCCTCGACAACGAGGCAAGAAAGAATGTAGGCAGCCCGGCAGCCTGGCTTCCTGAACATTTCGACAAGGTGCGCAACAACTCGGACCCTAACTATTTCGGAAACACCAACTGGGTAGGCGAAGTCCTCAAGAAGGTGGCTCCTCAGCAGAACTACTCTGTCAGCCTCAACGGAACCCTCGGCAACAGCGGTTACATGCTGTCCTACAGATACTTCGATCAGGACGGTCTTACAGCCGGCAACAGCACCGGAGAGCGCAGGCACAACATACGTTTCAAAATCAACACGAAACTCATCGACAGAGTCACCATCTCATCCAACATCGGATACACCACCACAAAAGTGACTTCTCCTGTAAGTTCGCTCACCAGCGGCGGCGGAGCCATCTACAATGCAATGCGAATCGCGCCTAACTCCCCTCTCCGTTTCACAGACGGCTCTTGGGGTTATGGCGGAGGCAACACCAACCCGGTGGCTGTCCTGTACGACGGCGGCAGGATCAAGACAGATGCAGACGAACTCTCGATAATGGAAACTGTCAAAGTGGACATTCTCAAGGGCTGGGACGTCAGCGCGACATATAACCTCACATCCTACAACGGATTGAAAGACATTCTCAAGAAGACCATCACTTTCGTCAATCCGGACAATGGGGAGACCAACAGATACCAGTCACCGAACTCCATCAAGAACATTGACTACAGAAATATCCAGCAGACATTCATCCTTCAGAGCAACTTTGACTTCCACTTCGGAAAGCACAACCTCGGCGGAGTTGTCGGTATGTCCCAGGAATGGTACACTGCCCGCATGTTCGAAGCTTCAAGAAACAATCTCAGCACAGAGCAGGAGCCTACCCTCAGTCTTGGAGATCCGGAGACAATGAGCAACGATTCCGGCTATTCTTCATGGGCAATCAGATCCGGTTTCGGCCGATTGAGCTATAACTGGAACGAGAGATATCTGCTCGAGTGCAACCTGCGCTACGACCTGTCCTCACGTTTCCACAAAGACAACCGCGGCGGACTCTTCCCTTCTGTTTCAGCAGGTTGGAGAATCACTGAAGAGAACTTCATGGCAGCTACCAGAAAGTACCTCGACAACTTGAAGATCAGAGCGTCATGGGGTATGCTCGGAAACCAATACGTAGGTTCGTCAAACTATCCTTATCTCTCTGTCCTTCAGGCATATACCTCAGGCATTTCCATGATCGGAACCAAGGCAACCACAGGATATGTGCAGACAACTCTCTCCAATCCTAACCTGTCTTGGGAGAAGATTAAGATGATTGACCTCGGACTGGACCTCGCGATGTTCCAGAACAGGCTCACCTTCACCTTTGACTGGTATGACAAGAAGACCGAAGGCATCCTTCTCAAATTCAATTACCCTTCTCAGATGGGCGCAAAACCTTCTGAACAGAATGCAGGAAAAGTGAACAACAGGGGTTGGGAAATGGACTTGAACTGGAGAGACCAGATCGGAGAATTCCAGTACGGAATAGGATTCAACCTCTCTGACGTCAAGAACAAGATTGTCGATCTCGGCGGAAACCAACCGGACCTCAGCGGCTATCAGATCCGTCAGGTAGGATATCCTATCGATGCTTTCTACGGTTATATAGCAGACGGTCTCATGACGCCTGAAGACTTCAAGATCAACAATCCTGAGACCCACACCTACAATCTCCCGAAGATTCCTGTTGTCATGGGTTACAAATACCAGCCTGGTGACATCAAATACAAGGACCTGAGCGGCCCTAACGGGGAACCTGACGGACGAATCATGCCGGAGTATGACAGAACCGTGATCGGCAGCAGCATTCCTCGCTACACCTACAGCGTGAGAGGAAATCTCGGATGGAAAGGCATCGATTTCAGTTTCGTGCTCCAGGGTGTAGGAAAATGCGACGGATACCTTGAGGGAACAGCCCGCCACGCATTCCAGGATATGGCAGCTTATCCACAGAAAATCCACATGAAGAGATATGATGTGGTATCCAATCCTAATCCGAATGCGCCATATCCGCGTCTTACCTACAACACTGGATTCAACCAGAACACCTTCTCTACATACTGGCTTGAAGATGCGTCCTACCTTAGAGTAAAGAACATCCAGCTCGGCTATACATTCCCTGAGAAATGGATGAAGAAAGCGAGAATCGACAATCTGAGACTTTATGTGTCCGCAGACAACCTCTTCACTTTCAGCAAGTTCTTCTACGCATACGACCCTGAGACACCTGTTTCCAAGGGAGGATACTATCCGCTCGTAAAAACAATCGTATTCGGCGTCAACCTCAGTTTCAAGTAGAAACATAATCATCAAGAAATTTGAAAATACAGTCAGATATGAAAAAAAACATACATATATTTCTGATGTCCGCAGCATTGATGCTGACTTCCTGCAACGATTCATTCCTTGACAGGATGCCGCACGACAAACTGACGGACGCGAACTTCTGGCAGACAGAACAGCACCTTCGCAGTGTAACCAACACGTTCACCAACAGTCTTGTCGGAAAGGAATGGCTCAACAGGACCGAAATCGCAGGTGACAGCGCTCCGTGGGCAGTATCTACAGCCTGGAGAAACATCGGCGGAGGATATTTCTCCTCCGACATCAGCCAGATCAATTCCGTCTGGTATGCGGCATACAGCGGTATCGGAAAGACCAACTATTTCCTCAACAACTACCAGCGTGCGACCGGTGTAAAGGAAGAGGTGAGAGAAAGATATGCCGCAGAGGCATATTTCTACAGGGCCTACAACTACTGGATTCTAACAAGCTTCTTCGGCGACGTTCCTCTCATTACCAATGAACTCAATGTCGATTCTCCTGACGTGTACAGAGGAAGAGACAAGAGAGAAGATGTAATCGACAGAGTAACTAAAGACCTCGAGGACCACTACAAGGCTCTCCCAGAATACATTGCGGCAGGTTCGGCAGACTTCGGACACATTTCTCAGACTGCTGCCCTCGCCCTTCTGAGCAGAATCTACCTTTACAATGGAAGATATGCGGATGCCGTTTCAGCATGCGAAAGGGCAATGAGTTCCTCCTATTACAAACTCTACAGCACAGGACATCCTGAAAGCGACTACCTTGACCTCTTCACCTACAAGGGCAGAGCTTCAAGAAACAGCGAAAATCACGAAACCCTTATCGCGTTCGTCTATAATTATGACCTCGGCGAGACGGCAAGGACATCACACAACCTTTCAAGGGAATGTTGGGTGCCGGGGGACTATGCCAGATTCGTTCCTACAGCAAGCATGATAGAGTGCTATCTCACTAAGGACGGACAAATCTGGAATCCTGACAGCGTGACCAAATACGAAGATGTATTCAAAGACAGAGACCCGAGAATGACTATGTCCATCCTCACCCCGGGAACAAAATGGGAAGGCGGAACAAGCGGCGATTTGCTGAATACAGACAAATCAATCTTCACATATCCTAAATTTGACAATAACAAGGATGGTTGCATGACCTATACCGGCTACTACACGAGAAAGTATGTCGAGCCCGAGACCGTCAAGTTCGTAGGACACGACGACAACGACATCATTATCATAAGATACGCTGAAGTCCTTCTGAACTATGCAGAGGCAAAGGAAATGCTCGGACAGCTCACCCAAGACGACCTCGACAAGAGCATCAACCTTCTTCGCGACCGCGTCGGAATGGTTCATATGACTCTCACTCCTCCTGCCGGTTCCGACATCCGCACTGAAATCAGGAGAGAGCGCCGTGTGGAGCTCTTCCTTGAGGGCCACAGATACCTGGACATCATCAGATGGAAACAGGGCGAACTTCTCGGACAACCTCTTCTCGGAGTAAGAAAAGACTATCTCGACCAGAGCAGACTCAAGATCAAACTCTCAGAGCTCAAGTGGCAGTCAGTAAACGGCAAGGAGTACCTTATCCTCGAATCAAACAGGACATTTGATCCGAACAAGAATTATCTTCTCCCTATTCCGTTCAAACAGATGCAGCTGAACCCGAATCTCGCTCCGAACAACCCGGGATGGAACTGATCAAATCCACAAGAACAAAATGATTAAGACCCGAAATATCACAATTGCATTTGCGGTCACACTCATGGCCATTTGCACCTCCTTCCTGCAGGCTTCTGCAGGAGAGAGGTTTGGCCTGAGGGTGATGTCAATGAACATCAAGGAAGGTGCACTCTACGCCGACCACAAGGTGGAACCGTATGCTGAGCTTATCAACGAATACGCTCCAGATGTCGTATGTCTCCAAGAGGTGGACCACTTCACAAAACGAAACGGAAACACGGACTTTCTCAACGCATTGGCCCAAGCTACCGGAATGTTCCCATACTGGTGCAAGTCATTCACCTATCAGGGCGGCGGTTTCGGAGTGGCTCTGCTGAGCAAATATCCTTTCCTCAAAGCAGAAAAGATCATCAGCACTATCGCAGGTTCGCGTGAGCCGCGAAGCGCCGGATGGATTTATGTCCGCTTGCCTCAGGGTGGTACAGTGAGAGTTGCCACGACGCATCTCGCACTCGAATCTTCAGAAATCACAATCCGCAATTTCGCTGACGTGAACAAGAAAATCTTCGAGCAGGACAAGCTGACTCCGACCCTGCTGATCGGAGATTACAATGCTGAAGAAGACAGCGACCCCATCAGATATGTCAAGAACACTTGGCAGGAAATCGGAGAAGGAACCGGCTTCACCATACCTTCCGACAATCCGAAAGTGAAGCTGGACTACATTATGGGCTATCCGAAGAAATGGAAGTACGAAAACTACAAAATCATTGCAAGGCCTGACATGTCAGACCACTGCTTTGTGATGGCGGATCTGATTTATGAGGGAAACTGAGATGAAAAGAATCATATTGACGACAGCACTTGCAGCCGCGCTACTTTGCGCCTGCTCAAAAAAAACAGAGAGCCCTGAGGGACCTGACACTCCACCTTCATCCCAATTGCCTGAACCGCCGGCAGAGATGAATGCCAACAACACGTTTGCAGTGGATTATTTTACCGACCTCAAAGACAAGGACAGTTATTTTGCACGCAGGGACGTAAGCATAGCAAAAAACCACATCCTCGGTGCTGAAGGCAAAAAGGCTGTGATATTCTTCTTTGACAGAATGGACTTCACCGTAGGAGACTCGAATCCATTCATGAAGATTTGCAGGGACAACAATATCTGGCCATATTTCGTCCAGCAGGAGCCGACCGGAATGCAGGTAACGAAAGGCTGCGGAATCATCACGAAAACGGCAATTGCCGATTTCGACGGCATATACGATTCAGACGTATTCCTCGGAGGAGCCGATATACACATACAGACAGGTATTCCCGGCAGAACAACCATCTATACCAGCAGAATCGACAAGATGGCGCAGCTGGATGAAATCTTCAGCAAAAAGAGTTTGAAGCTTTCGGAAAATGCTGTCATAATAGGACGGGTGAAGAACGGACTCGAAAAAGAACTTGAACAGAAAGTCGCATCGTATTCTTGCCGTTCATTCATTTCTGAAGGTGTAGAGGGATGGAGTCTCTACGTCATCTGTCCGCCTGAATACGTTTGCAGGACCGCTGAAAGCAAGAAAACGGTAAACCTTGATTATTACAGAATTACTATCGAAAAAATAAAATTATGATCAAAAAACTCAGATTTGTCACAGCCGCTGTTGCACTTCTCTTCTGCATGAACAGCTTCGCAGGAGACGGCAAACTGCGCGTGATGAGCTACAATCTCAGATTCGGAGAAATTGCCTCAATGACGGAAATCGGGTCTTATATCAAATCTCTTGACGCCGACATTGTCGCGCTTCAGGAATGCGATTGGGACACGCATCGAGAAAGAGCTCCGAAACAGAATGGAGTAAAGTTCATCAATGAACTCGCTCAAGAAACCGGAATGTTCGGAATCTATGGCAAGACCATCGACTACCGTGGCGGATATTACGGCATCGGACTTCTAAGCCGCTACCCTATCGTCCGCAGCGAAAGAGTCTTCCTCCCGAACATCGGAAAGAAGGAACAGAGAGCAATGCTCATAGCTGACATTCAGCTTCCTGACGGACAGATTATCACCTACATCTGCACTCATCTGGAAGTAAGTTCTGCGGAATTGAGACTTGAGCAGGTCAAATTCATCCAAAAGAAGGTGAAGAGCATCAAGAATCCAGTATTCCTGGCAGGTGACATGAATGCACAGCCTGACAGTCCGGAAATGGCATTCCTCAGAAAAGGCTGGGATGATCTTACCAACAGGGAACTGACATACAGCACGATGAAGCCGTCCATGAAGATCGACTACATCTACAGCAGAAAGGGCAATGGTGTAAAACTTATCGAAACGAGAGTCGGCAAAGAAAAAATTCTCTCTGACCATTTCCCTGTAATAGCTGACATTGAAATGAAATAATTTATTATCAACCACATAAATTACAAAAATCATGAAAAAAACATTACTTTTCGCAGCAGCACTTACTATGTTGTTAGCAAGCTGCGACAAAAACAATGACGGCAAGAAAGAACTTGATGCAGAGTTCGCACTTGAAACTGTAGGGGCACTCACCTACGGCGAACCGGTCGCACTTACCGGAACCATCACCAGCAATACAACTATAGACAAGGTTGTTTTCACCGGTGCAAAGAAAGCTGAAGACGGCACATTCGCAGTTGTCGGAGAAGCTCAGGAAGGAAGCATCGACGGCACTACTGCATCTGTAGAGTTCTTTGCTGATTCGAAGGACATCAACGCAATCGAGGTTGTTCTTTCAACTTCTGACGCTTCCAAGAAATTCTACTTCGATGCTCCGAAGGTAACAGGAGAGCCAAAAGGCGATGTCTATTTCAACGACTCTGCCGTACTCTACCCAAACAACAAGGTTGAAAACCACGAGAACAGCCCTGAGAAGTATCCGGACGAATTCACCGGAGCAGGTTCTGACACCAAATCATTCTTCTCAATGCACGGAGTGAAGGTAGGCGGCAAGGTCGAGCACATCCTCAGCCTCAACGATCTCCTCGCTGTGGACGGAAAGAACGCCAGCTTCTGCTTCCTCAATGTTTTAGAGAATACAGCAAAAAATGTAGTTCTCTCAAGCCATAGAGGCTATATGTACTCGGGAATGAAGGGAACTTCTCTTGGTGGCGGAACAACAGGACGCCAGTGCGACGTTTACAAGTACGGCGACCATCAGATTAAGGACGAGAATGTTGACATTAATTTCACAATGAAATATGTCAGAGGATCATGGGCAGGCAAGAGCTATCATCCTGAACTCTTCACGGCTGTTGACAATATATTCGTCAGTCTCAAGAAGGCCGAAACCAACCTTGAGAAGATCAAGGCTTTCTATGCACTCGGCGAAATCCAGAGAAAACTCGACAACTCCACTCTCGGCGTAACTGAGGAACCTACCAGCCTCGGCGGCAAGACATATCTCCGCAAATGGGTTAACGCAGGCAACGGCAAGGGACTTGAGGAAGTTCAGCGTGCAGGCGACTACATCATCATCCGTTCAGTAAGACAAGCAGAAGGAGAAGAAACTCCACGCTACTATTACGGACTCATCCAGGTTATGATGTTCGAATATGATGACGCACAGACCTTTGTAGAGAAGGACGGCTTGAGGTTCATTGATCCGGAAAAGGCAATGGATCTCTTCATGAAACCAGTCTACCTCGACATCAAGACCCAGTGCGAAATCGCAGAATAATCCTGCAGGCACAATAAAGGCGGGGAGGACTGACCTTCTCCCCGTTTTCCAAGTAATAATACTAAAATCCAAACAATCCGGTTCAGAAATGAAAAGAATCATCGGAATAATCGCTTCGTGCGCAATCGTGCCGTTTGCCCTGTCCTGCAGTGGAGGCAAAATGGCAGAGGAGAATTACGTCAAGGCCTCTGAAGGAGTATTGACAAGGACAATGGGAAAACTCGAAAATGTTTCACTTCAGATGAGTTCCAAGACAGCGGAAGGGCTGGACCGGTATGAAATCGAAGCCACAGGCGGCCACCTCACGCTCAAGGGCAGCAGTCCGAGCGCGATCTGCTACGCGATGGACAAATACCTTCGCGACGCATGCGGCTCGATGATATGCTGGAGCGGTAGCAAACTGAACATCCCGCAGGAATGGCCTGACTGGAAAGAAGAAGCCACATCCCCGTATCAGCTGCGTTACTTCCTGAATGTCTGCACATTCGGATACACAGCACCATACTGGAACTGGGACAGATGGTCTCAGGAAATCGACTGGATGGCCCTTCACGGAGTGAATATGCCTCTGGCAAGCGTGGCAGCAGAAGCCATCGCAAAACGGGTATGGCTGCAGCTCGGTCTGGAGTCTGACGAAATCGACCGGTTCTTCACGGGAGCAGCTCACCTGCCGTGGCACAGGATGGGCAACCTGAACAGCTTCGACGGCCCGCTCAACGACAACTGGCACAAATCTCAGGTCAAGCTCCAGCACAAGATACTCGACAGGATGAGAGAACTCGGAATGGAACCTGTAGCCCCGGCATTCGCAGGATTCATACCTCCGGCATTGATGAAAAAACATCCTGAAATCCAGGCAAGACAGCTCACCTGGGGCGGCTTCCCGATTGAGGACAATGCCTGCGTGCTCTCCCCAGACTCACCGTGGTTCACCAAAATCGGAAAGCTTTTCGTACAGGAGTGGGAGAAAGAATTCGGCAAGGCAAAATATTGGCTTTCAGATAGTTTCAATGAAATGAAACTGCCTGTAGAGGAAGGAGACACAGTCGGCAAGCACAAGCTGCTCGCAGAATACGGCAAGTCCATCTACAGTTCCATCACCGCCGGCGACCCTGATGCCATCTGGGTTACTCAAGGATGGACATTCGGCTACCAGCACGATTTCTGGGATCCGGAAAGCCTCAAGGCAATGCTCTCAGAAGTGCCTGACGACAAGATGATCATCATTGACCTCGGCAATGACTATCCTAAATGGGTATGGCACACCGAGCAGACATGGAAAGTCCAGCAGGGCTTCCACGGAAAGAAATGGATATACAGCTATGTGCCGAATTTCGGAGGAAAAGTCCTCCCGACCGGTGACCTGGACATGTACGCCACAGCATCGGCAGAAGCGCTTGCCTCAGAATATGCGGACAATCTTGTCGGCTTCGGCAGCGCCCCGGAAGGCCTTGAGAACAATGAAGTAGTCTATGAACTGCTTGCAGACATGGGCTGGACGAAAGACAGCATTGACATAGACAGATGGCTGGAAAGCTACTGCCGAGCACGCTACGGCTTCAGCGACGAAAGGATGAGGGAAGCGTGGAAATTATTGCACAAATCCGTATATAGTTCACTATATTCATACCCGCGCTTCACCTGGCAGACAGTGGTGCACGACCAGAGAAGAGTCAGCCGTCACGACATAAACGACGACTTCGGAAAAGCAGTGGAAATCTTCCTCAGCCTGTCGGACAAATACGCAGACTCACCTTTCTATTTCAATGACGCCATCGAATTTGCCTCACTCTGGCTTGGGGAACTCGCTGACAGACATTATGAAAAGGCCCTGAAGCTCGGACGCAATGAAAAAGGCAGGGAAGAATTGAGAAAGACCGTCGCCATACTCTCCGACGTGGACCGCCTGCTCGCATCCCATCCGCTCCACAGGCTAGACAGATGGATTGCTGACGCAAGAAATGAAGGCAGCAGTATCGAAAAGGATCATAGGGAGGCCAATGCCAAGAGGCTCATCACCACATGGGGCGGATGGCAGGAGGACTACGCGGCAAGATTCTGGTCCGGACTCATAAAGGACTATTACATTCCGCGGATCGAAATCCATTTCTCCGAAAAGCCGGAGATGATGGAAGAATGGAAAGAAGAATGGATCAACACCCCTTATCACAGCAATACGAAACCATTTGACTCTCCTCTGGAGGTCGCAAAAGAACTCATAGCAAATGAAAAGTAGCACATCCGGGATGGCGTGGATATCACGCACAGCCATCATTTTCACGACATTGACACTTGTCGCCTCAGCTCTTGTCGGCTGCGGCACGGACAAGGCGACACAGACCGTATTTACAGAAAAAGAACAGGTCAATGCCGTGAAAGGCCTCATTGACCGTGTCACTTCCGGCAGGTCAGCAGACTTCATCGTCCGTCTTCTTCCGGAACGTCAGGACAGTCTCGACTACTTCGAGTGCAGCGCCGAAAACGGAAAAATCGTACTTGGCGGAAACAATGGAGTAAGCATCGCAAGTGCGCTCGGACAGTATCTGCGCGACTTCTGCGGATTCCACCTGAGCTGGTGCGGAAGCAATACCGTTCTCCCCGAAAGCCTGCCTCTGCCGGAGGAAAAGGTGACGAAGACTTCACCGTACAAATGGCGTTACTACCTGAACTACTGCACATTCAACTACAGCATGAGCTGGTGGGACTTCGACAGATGGCAGAAGGAAATCGACTGGATGGCATTGAACGGAATAAACATGCCGCTGGCCATCACCGGTCAGAACTCCATCTGGCGCAGGGTTTATCATAAACTTGGACTTACAGATGCTGACTTGGAGTCATTCTTCAGCGGTCCTGCATATTTCAACTGGTTCTGGATGGGCAACCTGGACGGCTGGTGCGGGCCTCTGCCTAAGAGCTTCATGGAAAAGCACGAGCAGCTGCAGAAGCAGATCCTCTATCGTGAAAGGTCATTGGGCATGACTCCGATTCTGCCTTCATTTACAGGCCACGTGCCCCCTGCATTGATCGAAAAATTCCCTGACGTGAAGGCGAAGAACACGCAGTGGGTGAATTTCCCGAAAACCTATGTGCTGGACCCTTCCGAGGAAATGTTCTCCGAAATCGGAAAGCTGTTCCTCGAGACGCAGACAGAGATTTATGGTACAAACCATTATTACACAGCCGATACCTTTAATGAAAACATACCGCCGACAGACGACCCGGAATATCTGAAAGGGGTAAGCGCTAAGGTTTACCACGCGATGTCAGAGGTGGACCCGCAGGCCGTATGGGTTATGCAGGGATGGATGTTCCATCACGAAAGGCATTTCTGGCATGACCCTCAGATTCAGGCACTTCTGTCTGCTGTGCCGGATGACAAGATGCTGATTCTCGACCTGTGGAGCGAGAGATTCCCAGTTTGGAACCGTACCCATGCCTACTATGGCAAACCATGGCTCTGGTGCATGCTCCAGAACTTCGGACAGAACATAACATTGTCCGGAAACGCGACTTCCGTGGCGAACGACCCTGCTGCTGCATTGGCTGACTCGACTTCGGGCAAGATGAGCGGAATCGGTCTGACTCCGGAGGGCATCGGACACACCCCTATCATCTACGCGCTCATGCTGGAAAATGTCTGGAACGAAGGCAGGCCTGTGGATATTGACTCATTTATAAAGAATTATACGACAAATCGTTACGGCAAGCTCTCTCCTGCAGCTGTCGAGGCCTGGAAGGGCATTTTCACCACCGCCTTCGAGAACGATGTGAACAATGGCGGTCATGAGTCCATCATCTCAGGACGTCCGACCTTCGTGGAGAACCCTAAGGGATGTACGAATACCAACAAATGTTATGAGCGGACAGACCTCGTAAAGGCCTGGGAGGCACTGTATTCATGCATTGATGAACTTTCAGGGAGCGACGGTTACAGGTACGACATCGTAGATATCACCCGTCAGGTGCTCGCCGACTATGCTTCGGTGATTCAGCAGAAGTTCGCAGCTGACTACAAGAATGGTGACATGGAGGCGTTCAAGGCCAATGCAGAGGCTTTCGATGCCCTGATTTCGGATATGGACACGCTGCTGGCCACAAGAAAGGAATTCCTGCTCGGCGTATGGCTCGAAAGTGCCAAGGCCATGGGTACAAATGCCGAAGAATCAGCGCTCTACGAGAAGAATGCACGAAATCTCCTGGGCACTTGGGGCAACAAGGACTGCAAGCTTTTCGACTATGCCTGCAAGCAGTGGTCCGGTATGATGGACGGCTATTACAGGCAGAGATGGGGTCTGTTCTTCGAGGATGTCCTCGCAAATTGGGGCCACTTCGACCAGAACGAGTTTGCTCAGAAATGCAAGGACTACGAATGGAACTGGATTTCCGACACGACATGCTTCCCGACCGAGAAGAGCGGAGACGAAATCGAAGTCGTGAAAAAGCTCTGGAACAAGTACAATGCAGATTTGAGTCATGAATAATCTACAGCCAAACGGACGTCTCGCGTCTCTGGATGCGCTCAGGGGCTTCGACATGCTTTTCATAGCAGGTCTCGCCTATCTCATCAGGGCCGTCTGCTGCCTTTTCCCCGGCGGGGAATCCTGCTGGCTGGAAGCACAGATGCACCATGTGGCATGGGACGGTCTGACGCATCACGATACCATATTCCCGCTTTTCATATTTATAGCGGGAGTATCGTTTCCGTTTTCCTACGCGAAGCAGGTAAGCGTAGGCAAGACCAAGGGCCAGATTTACCTGAAGGTGTTCTGGAGAGCAGCCATGCTGGTATTTCTCGGCATGATATGCAACGGACTGCTGAAATTCCAGAGCGGACCGCACAGGTTTTTCAGTGTGCTGGAGCGAATAGGAGTTGCCGGAATGCTGGCTTCCATTCTGTATATGAATTTCAAGCCATGCTGGCGGATAGTCATCGCTGCATTGATCCTGGCAGTCTATGGGGCAGTCAGCTTCATTGTGGCTCCTGATGCGCCGGCAGGAACATCGCCGCATTGTGTCGAGGGCAGCATCGCCGCGTATATCGACCGGACCTTGTTCGCGGGCCGTATATACAAGGAAGGCGTCTATGAGCCTGAGGGGCTGCTGAGTACGTTCCCGGCTGTAGTTACGGCAATGCTGGGAAACTTCACCGGCGAATATCTGCGGCTCAGCAAGCACAGCGGAAACAAGAAATGCCTGTATATGCTCGCAGCAGCTGTGGTCATGACTGTCATCGGACTGGTATGGTCACATTGGCTTCCACTGAACAAGAAGCTGTGGAGCAGTTCCTTCACTCTTGTCGTGGGTGGTTATTCTGTCGCTATGCTTGCGCTTTTCTATTGGATAATCGACGTCAAGAGCTATCAGAAATGGGCTTTTCCGCTGAAGGTGGTGGGCATGAATTCCATCGCCATCTTCATGCTGCCCAAGTTCATTGACCTGAAATATACTGTCAATTTCTTCTGCGGCGGACTGTGCAATCTCGTGGGAGAGGGCTGGGACAAGGTGCTGTTCTGGTCGGCTTATCTGCTGCTGAATTATCTGATTCTGCACTTGATGTACAAAAAGGACATATTTATCAAGGTATGAAAAAAATAGTCATCGCTTGTGATTCATATAAAGGATGCCTGTCATCCTCTGAGGTTGCCCGGGCTGCTGCCAAGGGCGTGGCCGAGGTGTATCCCGACTGTGAAATCGTCCGTCTGGCTGTAGCTGACGGCGGAGAGGGCACTGTGGATGCTCTCGTGGACACGCTGGGAGGTCATCTGGAATGGGCTGAAGTCTCTGACCCTCTGGGCAGGCCTGTCAAGGCAGTTTATGGGGTGGCAGGAGATCTTGCCATCATTGAATCCGCTGCTGCCTGCGGACTTACGCTTCTGACCAAAGAAGAGCGCAATCCACTGATTACCACCACTAAAGGACTGGGCGAGCTGATATTGGCCGCCATCGACAAAGGCTGCAGACGCTTCCTCATCGGGCTCGGCGGCAGCGCGACAAATGACGGCGGAATGGGAATGATAAGCGCAGACGGATTTCTGGAAAGGGCCCGCGGCCTGTCGTTTACGGTAGCCTGCGATGTGGATACTCCATATATAGGAAAAAATGGGGCAAGCCGTGTTTTCGGTCCGCAGAAAGGGGCTTCGGAAGAGGATGTGGAAGTGCTGGAGGAAAGACTGCGAGGATATGCATTGAAAATACTGGCTGACACCGGCATTGACGTAAGCAATATGGAAGGAGCGGGTGCCGCAGGCGGTCTTGGTGGGGCTTTCCGTGCGTATTTGGGTGCGGAACTGAGGCGTGGTGTGGACATGATTCTGGACCAGATCGGGTTCGATGAAGTCATTGAGGGGGCCGATCTTGTCATCACCGGAGAGGGCTGCTCGGATTACCAGACATTGAAGGGAAAAACCGCTGCCGGCGTTCTCGAGAGAGCAAGACGGATGGGGATTCCTGTCGCGCTCGTGAGTGGCGCCATCAGAGATGAGCAGATGCTCCTGAAAGGCGGTTTCCATATCATCGAGGCCGTAAGCCCACAAGGGATGAGCCTGGCTGAAGCGATGCGTCCGGAAACTGCCAAACACAATATTTACGAAACTGTCAAACGTTTACTGCTCAATGAATAGCGCAATTGCAGTTGCAATCGGTCTTACGCTTGCAATTATTCTGATACTCAAGAAATGTCACCCTGTCTATGCTCTGATTCTCGGTGCTGTGGTCAGCGGTCTTATGTCCGGATGGGGTTTCGACCTGACAATCAAGGAAATGTTTTCCGGCGTGCGGGACATCTCCCCTGCCATTGTCAGGATTCTTGCTGCCGGCGTGCTGACCGGTGTGCTGGTCAAGACCGGCGCGGCTGACAAGATAGCTCTGACCATCGTGGAGAAGGCCGGACGGCGCAATGTTTTCCTTGCATTGGCCCTGTCCGTATTTATCCTCACCGGCGTGGGAGTATTTATCGACGTGGCTGTCATCACTGTGGCTCCGATCGCCATAATGATCGGCAAGGAGATGGGATTGTCCAAGGGGAAAGTGCTTCTGGCACTGATCGGTGGCGGAAAATGCGGAAATATCGTCTCCCCTAACCCGAACACCATCATTGCTGCGGAAAACTATGACGCGCCGCTGTCGTCAGTTATGGCTGCGGGCATTGTCCCGGCACTGGTCGGAATGGCTGCGCTGATTTTCATCATATTGCCGATGCTGCCTGACAAGGGCTTTTCGGATATGAAGGATGCGGAGGGAACTGACTGTTCCAAGACTGATTTGCCGTCATTTATGGCAAGTATCGCTGGCCCGCTTGTGGCTGTGCTGCTGATGGTCCTGAGACCGGTTTTCGGCATCTCCATTGACCCGGCCATTGCTCTGCCGGCAGGCGGTCTTGCAGGGGTTCTGGCGACGCGCAAGTGGAAAAGCACGCTGGAGAGCATGAGTTACGGGCTGGAGAAAATGTCCCCGATTGCGGTGCTCCTGGTGGGTACGGGTACGATTGCGGGTGTCATCAAGGCGTCTGCGGTAAAAGACCTGCTGATAAGCCTGATTGCAGGATGGGACGGCGGCGCGGCACTGATTGCGCCGGTTTCATCGATTCTGATGAGTGCGGCTTCGGCCAGCACGACTGCCGGTGCCACGATTGCCTCTGCTTCATTCGCGCAGACTGTTCTCGCTGCCGGGGTCAATGCTGTCTGGGCGGCGGCCATGACCAATGCGGGCGCCACCGTCCTGGACCACCTTCCGCACGGCTCGTTCTTCCATGCCACAGGCGGTTCCATCGGAATGGATCTCAAGGAAAGGCTCCGGCTGATTCCTTACGAGTCGCTTATCGGACTTGTCCTGGTGAGCATGACGGGTGTCATGATGCTGATAATAAATTAATTAACAATATATAATAAAGAAATGGTACAAACGAAGAATTACAAAAGCCCTGAAATCTCCATTGTGGAAATATCCGGGGATCAGGCATTCGCTGCTGTCAATGGCAGTCAGGTTGATAGTAATATCAAGAGTTTAGAAATCTACGAGGAGGAATGGTAATGAAAAAACTGTCAGTATTGGCAATGACTATGATTGTCATGGCTTCTTGCGCTAAAGAGAAGGTTCAGCCGAACAATGAACCGACCGGAGAGAAAGCGCTTCTGGAAATCGGCTTGGCTTCTACGAAGACTCAGCTCGGAGAAGAGGATAAAGTGAACAAATTGTTCCCTATAGTGTGGAGCGATGGTGATGAGATTGCGGTGATAGAGAATATGGGTGTGGAAGGGAAACAGAACGTCTCAGTATATAGCCTTAGAGAGGGTGCCGGCACTGCAAATGGAGTCTTTGAGCTCGTGGATGGTTCACCTAAAGTAACAAATAATGTGGATGTGGTATATCCTGCATCTGCGGTTAAGGGTAAAGGACTGATTAAGGATATCTCATCATTGGTGCCGAAAGTGCAAACTCAAAGCTATACGTCTGGCAATTTCGATCCAAACGCTGCGGTGATGCATTTCCAGGGAGATATTACAGCTGATAAGATTTTGCTGCAGCCGCTAAGCAGTATAGTTTGCATTCCGATTAAGGGTTCTGATACAGTTGGTGATGATATCGTGACCGCTGTAAAATGGCAGAATATGGATGGCCGTACAGTTGACGTTACTCTTAATTGCCCGGGAGAAGGTGTAACACTTTCCAAAAAGACAGCAACCAACTTCTACCTATCCATTCCGCCGATGACAAGGGATTGTAATGGTATCGCATACGTTTATCTGAAAAATGGTGCAATCCAGGTAAAGACACCAAGAAACTTAAAGGCATTCCAAGCCGGCTCTCTTCATCGTTTTCCGGAGTGGACACTAAGCAAAAAAGCGAAATGGACTATTTTGGGGTATGGTTCTCAAAGAGATGCCACCACATGGGAGCAGGTGCCACTCGGACCGGCTCAATACATGATTGATGGCAATGACCTTTCATGGTGGGAATTCCGTAGGCAACTTAAAGCAGATAACTCCGGCCCTGAAATGGCTGGACCACATACGATGGTCATTGATTTAGGCTCGAAGCAAACAATAAATCTAATCAGTATTAAATCTAAGGAAATTAAAACATCCCCACGTTATGGAATAACGTATACAGATAAGAATGGGAAGACTGTAGACATTTATGGTTCGCAATCTTTTAATCCTCCTCATACTTTTCATATTGCATTTTCGGAGCAGCAACCGACAAAAGATGAAATAGATCAATTCGTTTCAAAAAAAATATGGCCTGAGACAGTTTCAAATAAAAATGATTTCACAGGTACAGGAACGATTGATTCAAATTATGGAGCAGACAAAACAAAATGGTGGGAGAATACATTAAAGCAGCCTGTTACTGCCAGATATCTCTTCATACATTTCGAGAAGGCTTGGGACAATGCTGGTACTAAACCTGCCGCAAGTATGATGAAAGTCGCTGAACTGGATATCTACTAATCCGCAGGACTTTATGAAAAGTATTTGTCATATGTTGCTCGCTGCCGCATTGTTGGCAGCGGGCTGCACAAAAGAGGATAACGGAGGCCCGATCGAGGAGCTGGTAATCGGTATCAGCAGTTCCGAAAGCAAGGTTACCCTCGGAAGCGAAAACGCAGGACAGGTCAGTCTCCTGTGGTCCGAAGGTGACGAAGTCGCTGTAAAAGGCGATGCAGGCCAATCCGTTTTCCGTCTGAAGTCCGGTGCGGGCTCGACAAGAGGAACATTTGAATACAAAAGCGGCGCACGTGGCCACAATGTAATCAAAGATGTCATCTTCCCAGCCACCAATGCCGGAAACGTTCCTGCAACACAGAATTACACGGCAGGAACTTTCGACCCGTCTGCCATGACTCTCACGTATCACAATCCGTCCGGCACCAGAGAGCACTCGGTAATGCTCGAATGCAAGTCGAGCGTTCTGTGTTTCCAGATGAAAGGCATCGACAAGCTGAGCAGCATAGCAGTCTCTTTCAAGAACGGCAAGACCTACACCCTCAAGACGCTGAATGCGCCGGTCCTCGACAAATCCAAGGCCGCACCATTCTACATTGTTGTACCTTCGCAAAAGTCTGACCGAGTGGATGTTACATTCACATCAGCGTCAGGGTCAATGAACAGAAGCCTCATGTCCAAGGAATTCATGTCTGGACATGTCCACCGCTTCGCCCAGCTCGAATTCAAGGCTGACAAGAAGTACAGGATCATGTCCTACAATATCGGCCAATGCTCTCAAGGCGGAAATTCAAGTACCAAGTTGATCGCCGATGTCACCAGGGAACTCAAGGCAGATGTAGCGGTAATGAATGAGGTCAGAGGCATACCCAATGACGCGTACTCCATTGCCAAGGACTTAGGTTGGGAAAAGTATTATGAAAGCGCAAGGCTCGGTATGGGCAACATGATTACCTACAACCCGAAAACTCTGAAGCATATAGGCAGTCCGACCTCCCTCAATCTGAATAAACTGGAATCTTCAACTGTCAAATATAATGAGGACAGAGTTTGCCTGTTCATGGAATTTGAGGACTTTATCCTATTAGGCTCCCACCTTCAGAAAGACGCTTTCACGGTTCACTCCAAGAAGATTACCGACAAGGTCAAGGCCGAGTACGCAAAGAAAGGCAAACCGGTGATTTTCTGCGGGGACATGAACACCAGACCATACGCAGTAGAGTTGAAGGACTTCACATCCGAATGGAGAGTGCTGTCCAGAACGGACCAGTCCACATTCTACAATCCGGACCAGCCGGACAACCTGATCTGCATCGACTACATCTTCCTCTGGAAAGGCGGACCTGATGTATGGGTAACAGAGGCAAAGGTTTGCAAGCAGGTGTCATGTTGCACCATCACTGATGCCTCCGACCACTTCCCTATCTACGTAGATGTCACCGTAGGCAACAGCAGCCTCCCGCTTTTAGAGGAGAATGTGTCGCTCGGCTCGTATAATGTTGTAGCTGAGAACTATCAGTGATAAACATTTGACCATCTTCTGTCGAAGCTTCAGCATTGAGCCGTCCACGCTTTATGTCAATGACAAAGTGTAGCCAGACAGGCGGTCAGCCACGGCGGACGTGGCCAGCCCACGGCCTCGGGAAGTGGGAGGTGCCTGCCGGATACAAGTTCTCGCGATAGCGAGGACGCAGGAGACGGTAGGAGGGCCGAACGGAGCAACGCGGAGTGAGTTCCGCCGAAACAGACTGCCTGTCGGCGTGACACAGGTCAGAAGAGCACATCGAAGCCCGCAATAGTACCAATTGTGACAAGCCAGCAATGATACTTCTCATGCGTCAAGCCACGGGGACAAAATCGCCGCTTTTGTTCACGTCATTGAATTCACGTGTGCAAATACGGCCTTTCTGCACACGTCAAGCTATTTTTGAACGGCCACGGGGGCAAATCAGGCCTTTTTGCCCCCGTGATTGAAATCTTGTAAGCAAAAAAACGCCTTTTGCATACGGGACCGCAGGCTGCCCCTTGCATCCTTATTCCGTAAAAGGCACATACTTTTTTAGTTATCCTAAACACAGGGTTTTCCCCCTGAGCCGTTTTCCCCCTGACCCCAGTTTATGAGCTGTTCTTAGAGAAAGTATATGCTTGACGGACAAAAAATTCAGGGAGCTACATTTCTGTAACTCCCTGTTTTTCATGTGGTGCCACCGAGAATCGAACTAGGGACACAAGGATTTTCAGTCCTTTGCTGATAAAGTAGTATTAGTTTAAGTTTCACTACTTTATGCAAGCAAAACCATGAACTGGTCAAAACTTTTTAGAAAACAGAGAGTGTCTTCTTGGTTAAACTTATATATCCTTTTCTGTAGTATTACAACTACTTTCAATCAACTTTTTTATCTCCTCTATGAATGCTTCTGCCTTTGGGTAAAGTTCATCAAACATTTCCTGGTCACAATATACAAAATCATCATAGTCACTGCTATGCCTTTTTTCAAAAAGTGTTGTAAATATCTTGCTTGCTGATATTGAAAGTTTACCCTTGGAAGTAAAATACATCCCAAGCATTGTTTTTACCCCACTATGTGTTTGGGCTGAAATATTATTTTTCAAAAGCAGGGCTACAGCCATATAATAACAAGCATAATACAACCTGTTTATTGATGCATTATAGAATCCACCCTGCGTCATGAGTTTTGCTTCTTCAAGACTGCCATAAGCTCTTTCTATTCTATATGCAATCAATGAATCCCTGCTTTCTTGGTCAAAACTCTCTTTCATAATACAACCCCCTCATTTACTACATTTACATAAAAAGGAGTTTTGAAAGGCCTGTTTTCCCATGATTTTCTGGAAATTATGTAAGGATTTATAGAAACACCTGTCTTAATCTCCAGTTCGTACAAAGGCCATCTGACCTCATTTTCTTCATCATAAGTAGGTTTATCTTTATCAAGAAGAACCAACAAATCAATGTCGCTGTCCTTCCTGGCATCACCTCTTGCCTCTGACCCATAAAGTATGGTCTTTGCATCAGGAGCAACCCTGTGCACTATTTCCCTTATCTGGTTTACTATATGCTCTCTTCTCATGACTCAAAGAATTTATGTTGCTAATATAACTATTTTTACTCAACCTTGCATCAATAAGACACATAAAAGAAAAATGTATTCACTTCTCCATTATAATCTCTAAAGAAGTGAATACATCCAATCTTGAAAATGCCCTATCTATTCAGTTGGAATGAAAATATCCCAACATAATGGATAATATAAAGAATTCTATGCCTAAGTGCGCATATTATAATTATTAAGTGTTCCAAAATTCTATATATACTTTGTTATCTGTTTTACTTACTTTCATTGTGAAAAATTGATATTCGTATTCAGACCTGTCAAAGTGCTCATCATCCATTCTATGGGTTGAAAATTCATAATCAAAATGCTCATCATCCATTAATTCCTTATCCCAATCCCAACCTGTACCTTTAGTCCTTGATAATGAATCAAGGTCTTTGTAAAATTCAGTCTGGCTGCCTTTAAGTTTTAATATTTGCTCTCCGTTACAATCAGATTTAAAGATTCTATAGATATGAAAATTAAACTTAACTATCTTATATTTGGGCATTTGAATCAACACCTGTTTCTCTATGGCAGTCTTGCTCAATGGTCTTGGCTCAATAGTAAGAAAAATGCAGCCTAAAACAACATATATAACCACTATTTGTAAAGCATATAAGAGTCCTCTAATCCATTTCTTGCGAATTGGCTTTATAGTCAATATGGCAGGGACAATCAGCACTATCAATGACATGACTATTCTCAAAATATCATATGATGTAAAATAAAAGACATCCTTAAAAACTATTGATATTGAATAGCCTATGCATATTAATGCAATAGTGGTATATAGCCAAAATAAAATCTTGGCTGAAACATCTTTAAAGACTGCTGTAATTGACAGCACAAACAACAATACCAATATTGCTATAAAAATTATAATTTCCATAATCATAAGTTCATTATTCATAAACCCACAGCATCAGTGGTTTGCTGCTTGATTTTACTGTTTCTACTACCCTTGAATACTTCCTGAAAGGGATTGTGATGCAACCCTCACTCTTTGGTCTTATCTTGTGTCCAAATACTTTGTGGACCTTTACAGGTATCAAAAGAGGGTAGATTGGAAAGTTGGGCAGACTGACAGGACGAATCAAAATGCCTCTTTTCAAAGCATTGCTGTTGGTCTTGTCCTTGCCATACAGCACAAGAGCCTTTCTTCCTTTTGGCTTGCTCATGGTCTTCTCTCTGCCAACCCTGTAATGCCCCAAAGATGAGCAGAAACTGCCAATCTCATTGCTGAAGACTGGTTTTCTTGCAGTGCTACCCTGACCATAGCTATGAGCACAGAGGCATTTCATAACTGGTTTACCTTTATTAAAGTCCCAAATGAAGAACCTCACTCTGCCGGAGTGCCAGACATAGTCTACAAGAAGACAATAGTCTGTGCTATATCCATTCTCCTTGCAATACTCCAATGCCTCCTCTGCCCTCTCATCAAGGTCTCCTGGTGCAGAGTTGCCTGTGATGAGGAACAGAAGAAGGAGCATTGCTCCAACTAAGATTGCTGTGAGTAAGATTCTTTTCATCTATAAATATATAAGATATGCAAATTTAATTAAAGAACACAATATATTGTTTTATCCCGGCATCTAAAAGCCACAATGCGGCAGAGCCTATTACTCCCCACAAGAAAGCCTGAATCATACTTTTCTTATAGGATGGTGCAAGACTGTTCCAGTGGTCTATCCTTTTCTGTGCATTGATTACAGTATCCTCTATTGCCTCTATATTACTGCCACACCTTGCTATGTCAGAGCAAATCCGTGTCATTTCATCAACATATTCAGGCTGTCCCTTATATTTTGAAGGAGAGAACACTTCAAGCAGATGCCTGCTGAATTTTGCAGAATCTATAGTAATTCCAAGGCTCTGTTCTATTTCTATTCTTATTTTCTTCAATTCAGACAAGTCATCCGCATCTATTGATTCAAGAAGCGAGTTAAGTTCCACTGCTTTGGCTGCTTTGGCAGAATCTTCGGGAATATAGTTTTGAGGAACAGCCAGCCTTAGCAGTTCAGTTTTCATCCCAAACATATCATTGGAATTGTTTACATTAATTTTCAGAAACTTATACTCCGGTAATCTCCACACATATATTAGGAGACATATCATCCATGCCACAAGGAACAGGAGGACAATGCCAGGCATCTGGATATAAAAGAATGCAGAAAGAATTGCTGGCAGGAGGATTGCCATAGCAATACCTGCCAATGAAAGTAGGATTTTTGTTGTTGTTTTCATTTATTCTATAAATTAAAAATAAGACTTCTTTTCCGGAGGAAACTGAGGATTCCAGTAAGTATTGTGCTCCTTTATTGGAAAGAAATACCAACCGTCATATTCAGAATCTGTATCAATATGAATCAGCATTGTCGGATATTTTGTTGTAAAGTATTTTTCACTATTGGGAGTACCCTGACCAAAAATCCCGCATTTTCTTGCCTGAATTGTCAGAGTATTCTGAATAAGCATATTTCCTTGGCATATTGCCTTTTAGTTTTATATATAAAGAAGATTCATCCGGAACTATCTTCACCCATTCAATCAATGGGACTTTTTCATCAATGCGAGACCAAGGTATATCAAAAGATACTTTACTTGCCTTGGATGCATCTAAACTATATTGCTCATATCTTAGTAAACCATCAAATTTGCATCCAGCCAAGCAAAATGTTAATAATAAAAGAATAGAATAATGAACTGTTTTCATGATTTTAACTAATTAAATAGTAATTTGTTAACAGCACGTTATTATCAAAGACAATGATATAATTACTACAAAGACAATTGCAATAGTAATTAATTGGTTATTTTCATTTCTTTGTACCATTTTATCAATCTTTTTTACTTGCTCTTTGTAATCTTCTGTTTTTTCATATGCGCTCATTAAAAACATATGCAGGGTTTCTTTTGTAGTGTTCCTTGTTTCAATCATGAATTCATATGGATGATTTTCATAGTAAGATATACATGCTTCCCATAATTTTTTTCTCCGATAATTTTCACTACCTGCTGCAAAATAGGTACTTGCATCAACACTTTTGCCATTTACATAAAATAGAGTCCTCATATGAATGTTTTTTGCAAACAATGCAAAAAGAAAGGTGCAGGTTCACTATTGTCTGTCCTGAAGGTATCGCCAAACACCTGTAACCATACAATAAGGAAGCCCGCACCATTATATGATGCAAGCATTCACTAATTGCCTTTTGGTTACATTCTTAGAAATTTGGCGATTTTTCAGAACTCCAAAGCAAAAGCAAACACTTTTCTTCTTGATATGTCCTTGTTAAACTTTACATAACTTTGTCATTTGTGTCAGGCTTCAAAGTTATAAACTTTTCAGCAGATTGGAATCAGAAACACATCAGATTGTTGCAAGTTTTTTCAAAGATATATCCATACTCATCATATAAAGGTACGGGTGTGTCCTTATAGTTGCAAAGTTACCTCAATTAATAGCAAAAGAGCCTCACCCACCATAAAAATGGGCAAGGCTCACAACAATAAAAACAGGCAGGGGACATTTTCTGCCCCTGCATTCATTTCTTGTCATATTTCTTCCACATATCTTTATTCTTTTCTTCATTGCTGACTATCCAGCCTAAGACTGCCAAGCCTAAAACAATCTGTAGGAAGAAAGGCACAAACACTTCTAGAAGTTTCGCAATCATATATCATCTTGATTTATTATGTGCATCCAACTCCCTATGTTTCTGTTGTATAAGGAGAATCAGATGCACTGTCTTTACATTACCTATGGCATATTCTGCGCACTTAGTTATATAATACACTTTTATAATACTCCCTATAATTAACTGCTCAAATATGCCTTTCAAAAAATATCCTAACATAATGGATAAATATAGATATCCTATATCCGGAAGAAAGCAGGAGATTATCTGATGAACCAGGAGTACTCATCCTCTCCAGAAAGAGCTTTGCAGATTCCATTTGAAAGTTCTCCTGCATTGATGCTCCTGTCTAAGAAGCTGTCTATGTAGGATGACTTGTTTGCCCCTGTTAGCAGGTTGTACATCTTCCACATTGGCAGTTCCTTGTCTTCACCACTCCTGCCAAAGTTATCATCGTTATAATAAGCCTTGGTGACCAGATTGATTTGGGTGTCTGTCATCAGCATTTCAGGAAGCATCTTCTTCTCACTGTTTGGAAGATACTGGTACATCCTTGACCTGCCAAGGAACTGAGCAAACTGCGCTTCTGTGACTGAGTAGTCCTGCAACCTCTTCATCTGTTCAAGATGGATGCCCATTGAGTAGTTTCTGAACAGTTCCAATGCTGCCCTGTAGAGCTCTCCGAGGCTCATCACCCTTATCTCTGATTTATAGCCGTCAGTTGACACACATAGGTTGCAGCATACCATGTTCTTGAAGCCTATGAACAGCTTGAACTTTTCAAATGTCTTCCTGCTGTAGAGGTTCTCCTGATTGTATGCCCTTACACCTCCAATGGTCAGATTAAGCCTGTTGCCTGCTATGTCTTCATGGATGGTGGGGATTTCAATGCAGAACATCATCCTTTCATAATAGATGGTCTTGTCACTCTCCAGAAGTTGGTTTACAGGCTTGTTGATTGCCTCCGGAATTCTTCCCTTTATTATATGGCTCACCCTGACATCAGGATTGTCCACCCTCTCACCCCTGAATACCTCATTTGCTGCATCATAGATTGTCTCAATGAACCTAAGATGTGATATTGTGACCTCATTGTCCTTTGAGAAAACTGGTATTATGCAGTCATTCTTCAGATGCCCAACACAGACCTCTTTGGTATTGGCTTCTATAAAGGGCAGTCTTCTGACAGGTTTTATATCTGTGCTTGGCTCTACTGGTAAGTCTACAGATTGAACACCACTAATTCTTTCTACTCCAGCCATGCCCTGCGGGCAGCTTAAAACAGGTGTTATATTATCTTTCTGCTTCTGATTCATTACAGCCTGCCTGAGCAGTTTGGGGGCAAGGGAATCAGGATTTATCCCTATCATCCTGTTGTTGATGTCCCTTATTTCATCTGGCAGAAGAACTCTCTGTTCAGTTCCTACCCTGTGCATATACATTGTTTCCATAATATTTCTGATTCTGATAGTTGTTATTGTACTTTGGTTGGTTTTCTGTAGGCTGGCTCATCTGAAAATCTGCTCCATTGATTACATCTGGTCTGCTTTCTGAATTACACCATTTAAGGATGTTTTCTCCTGTTTCTGAAGATATTGTAAACTCTGGTTTTCCCATGAATAAACCTGTTCTATCCTTTGAAGCCATTGCATGATGCTTTAGGTCTAAGTCAAGAACTATTGTAAATTCATAATCCACACCATCCCTCATAACAGCTTTAAGTCCTACTTTCTCTGGAACCATCTTGCCATTCTTCTCATTTAAGACATAATCCTGTTTAGTCCTCATTGTACATATCACATGACACTTGCTCTGAAGAATCCTCTGGATAAAGTTGTTCTGCCTTGGAGTTACCTTTGCCCAGTTCACAAAGGAGTTACCCATTAGACCTGCATGATACTCCAAAAGATAGTCCCAGCAGTGGGAGATTGAATCTATTATTATCACCTCCATTCCGGCATTCTCACATATATTGATTGCCTCAATGTAGGTCTCCGGAGAATAGTCTGTGATTGGCAGCACATTATAGCTGCCCAGATTGGCATATAAATCAGCTGAACCATTTTCTGAATCAATGACTGCAATTTTACTCCAGTCCTTGGTAAGCCCGTAGGCCAACAGTAGTGCAGAGTAGGTCTTCCCGCTGCCTGCACATCCTTGCAGGGCCATCTTTATCTTGACCTGCCTCTTTGATGATTGTCTGAGTGTAGTATTCATTTCATGTAGTTTTTTAGCTGTAGCACAAATTGTTGACTGTAAAATTTTTAATAAAGGAAAAGCCAGACTGTCTTCAGCCTGGCTTCCTGATTTAAGATATTGTTGTTTAGAATCTTGCAAGGGGAGCACATCCTCCTTCTCCTCTCTGGTGGAGCATGAAGAACATTTCACCTGTTGCATCTGAGCACACCTGTGAGACCACAGGATTGGTAATGCCTCCATTTTCAAACCTGATGCTTACTGCGCCTGTCTCACTTCCATAGACAAAGAAGCATTTTCCGGTGTGAGGGTTCTTCTTCACTTCAATCTCAGAAACACCCATCCCCTTTTTGAAGTCCTCTACAGACATGGTCTGCAAAAATCTTAACTTTTCCATAACTTGACTTGTTTTTATTGTTGAACTTTATTGACGGAGGGGTATATCCCAACTCCTGAAGTCTGGGGAGGGTCTGTCTGGGTTATGTCGCACTTGCATAAACCGTCTGAAAAATGGAAAAATTTTCAAAAAAAATAAAAAAAATTAGAAATTAATATCTTATGAAACAATGCAAGATAGTTATAGAATAGTTTATGCTGCCAAATGAAAAATTCCCCTACCATATAACAAAATTACAGGGGAACTGCAAATGATAAGCTTATCTGTATATAAATGTAAATCTTAGATAATGCTTTCTGTAAGTTCCAGATTTGCCTCAGACCAAGTTTCTTCCTTAAAGTGAGGATGAACTCCAGCTGCCTTGTAGAGTTCTTCATCCATTATATTTCTCACCAGTCCAACATTTTCCGCAGTAGTGGCTATGGAATCATGGATTGTAAATACTGGAACTTTGTGTCCTCCCTCATCCCAGATTCTCTTGCAGCACCTGTTGAGGATGATGTCACTTTCTACAGATTGTAAAAGGCAGGCAAACCTGTTCGTTCTGCTTCTTTTGCACTTGGCTATCAAATCGTATATCTCTGGAAACAGTTCCCTGAATTTCCTTTTGAGGGCTGCATCTTCTGTCTGCTGGCTTATATACTTGTTGTCAGAGAAGAATGTAATGAGTATCATTGTCTTGACTCTACTCCTGTCTATGTCTGGATTATTAATCTTCCTCTGCATGAACTCATATAAGTTTCCGGCAGATGCTTCTCTAATATAATTCTGGAGGTTTGCAGCTGGTATTGATGCCACATATCTTTTTATTTCTGTGAGGAGAGTTGGAGTAAACATCTTTTGAATATTTTCCGGAAGATGTCTTATATTAATATAGGTATCAGAATCCTTGTCCCAAAACTCCGGATTAAACAGGATGCACAACAGGAATGGCTGACTATTGGATATGTCAATGGCTGTCAATTCCTTATCATCATATTTAAGGAAATTCCTGAAATCTTTCTGCATGTTGGTTATTGTAGAGTGAAGCCTGTGGACATTTGAATCTATCTTTGCATTATATGCCCCTATTTCTATTGCTGCTATATTGTGCATTGCGGCATTATACTGAGACTTCGGATATTTCTTGAAATATCTCTTGTTTTTCTTATCCCATTTGTCGTGGTTGTCATCCCAACTGGAATACCCTGATGCAAATTTCTGCTCCTTGACCTGCCATGCGTATTCTCTTGCACCTGAATTTATCGTAAGTTTCTTATTGTTATACCAAAAGGACAGGTAAGGCATATTCACAAGCGGATTATCTTCCAGTCTATCAGTATCTTTATTATAAGTTTGTGCAGGAACTGCCAATGAAGATGCCTCTTTTCCTTGGTACTTCCGATTAAAGACATATTTTACCAGTTTTGCATTTTCATAAGCTGGAGCGAACTTATAGCCAATGGATTTCTTACCTTCAATATAAAATCCGTCAGAAATAACAACCCAAGTATTGATTAGATAATCAAGATAACACTTGTAGTCTGGGAAGAAATCTTGAATATATTTAGAGTATATGTGCACATATCCATCCTCAGAAATGGAATCTTTATTTGATGCCGGAATAGAACTTATAAGACCTATGATATAAGCCATACGGTCTTTGTCAAACTTGATGCCTTTCTTGGAAACTATAATACCTGTTTCTCTTTTCATCCGGAACTTATAGTCTGTCAAAGGAAACTGCGCAAAATGCTTATCAAAGTCAAGAATTTCAGGAATCATGGCAAAATCTCCTGCATATTTTCTGGCTATTGCAAGAAACAGCTTTGACTTAAATTTCTTTGGAAAGCTATCATCATTAGAAGCCAAATTCACATCACTTGACCTCTTTCCAAACAATCTTTTACACATTCCCCAAATCATAACATCATCCTCCTATTATATTTATCCATTATGGTATGAAATTTTATTGACGCAAGAATAAAGTATTTGGAAGCAGCTGTAGATGAGCATCTTCTCCTATACAATGCAGGTAGCAGAACCTCATGGGGGATGTCATGAGAAATAAAATAAACTGCACGAGCAACTATAACTTTTGCCTTTACTGCCTCTGCAAGCATCATAAGATATTTGCAGTTGAAATCAAACACAACCTTTTGTGGTTTATATAAAAATAAAAAGTCCATATAGTAGACCTCCATTTTTTATGAATACCAGTCACTGTTTTTTTCTGATATTCAAGTTAAACATAGCTCCAACTGCGTTGAAGCACTGCTATTTGGAAATCACTACACGGATTAAGCTATAAAGGCAGCTCAGTTGCCCGTGAGAAAAAATTCTCCAATATGTAATGTCAGATAAATCTGACCAACAAAGATTCAAAAATAAATTTGAGAAAAGCAAATTTATTTTTTTTCAAAAAGATATAAATTACCCATATCCAAACATATACAATATCCACAATTCATTTATATTATGCTATGATATTTTAATGCCGCATCTAAGATACTCATTATGCCGCGTATGACAATGAAAATCCCCCATAATCTGTCTTTGATTACAAGGGATTATGTGCTAATGTATATGCCAATTCATTTGAGGCTTTCCATAGCCTTGTCTATCTGGCTGTTCTCAAAGCTGTCAAGGTAGATTTGGGTGGTACTCAGGTCTGAATGCCCAAGTGTTTCTGAAATAAGCTCAACACTTACTCCAGCCCTCTTTAAGACCGTAGCATAGGAGTGTCTTGCAACATAGGTGGTTACATCTATTGTCACTCCTATTTCCTTGCCTATGGCTTTCAGGGTGTCATTTACTTTTGTAATGACCTTATGTCTTCTGTTTTTCTGCTGTTGGGCTGTCTTATGGAAAGATGAGAAGATAGGAAACAAGTATGGGCTGCTGCTATTGTCATACTTGCTCAGTATTTCAATTGCTTCTTCCTGCAAGGGGAGTTTGATTAGTTTCTTGGTCTTTCTCCTATAATAGACAAGTTGACCATCCATTATGTTTATCTTGGTCAGGTATGCCATATCAGCAAAGTTGATTCCAGCCATAAAGTAGGAAAACTTGAACAAGTCAATGGCTAACTGATAGTAATAGCCTTTCTTTTCAGTTGGATAGTTGAAGATTTTATATTATTACTGTCCGCTAAAACTTTTTGACAGTACAAAAAATTAGGCTGAATCTCCGATTGGGAGGTCCAGCCTTTTGGTTATCTTTGTTTCTGCAACAAAACTAAAGGAACCATGAACAAAGGTAGCCATTTTATCGGACAGCCGGCATATGGTCAGCTAATTAATTTACTCGATCGGACAGAAATTCTTGAAATAAGCCGTTCAAACGGCGGAGAACGCTATGTCAAGAACTTTGACGTGTGGCATCATCTGCTGATAATGCTCTACGCGGTCATAAAGAGGTTTGACTCTCTTCGCGAGATCACGGACTCAATGTTTCCAGAGGCACGGAAACTGGCCCATCTCGGCATCAGCATGATGCCACGCAGAAGCACCCTGTCCGATGCCAATGCGAGAAGGTCTGAAGCCATCTTTGAGAAGATATACCGCAGTCTGTATGCCAGATACAAGGACGAACTTTCCTCGGACAGCCGGAAGAATCCATCGTCAAGTTGGATAAACAGGCTGCAGATCATAGACTCCACGACTGTAACCCTGTTCTCCAACATGCTTTTCAAAGGTGTTGGACGCCATCCAAAGACGGGAAAGAAGAAAGGCGGCATCAAAGTCCATACGAACATACACGCCAACGAAGGCGTTCCTTCTGACGTCAAGTTCACATCTGCAGCCACAAACGACAGCTTCATGCTCAAGCCCACGAACTACATCGAGGGCGATATAGTGGCCTTGGATAGGGCCTATATCGACTATGGAAAGTTCGAGGAGCTGACCAGTCGTGGTGTAATCTATGTTACCAAGATGAAGAAAAACCTTGTGTATCAGATTGATGAAGATACCGCCTACATGACACCGGAAGGCCTAATGGAGTATAGAGTGAAGCATGTCACATTCACAAAGAAAGTAGCTGAAGGGAGTGACATTGTCCATAAGGCCCGCATCGTAACATACGTTGATATCAAGAAGAACAAGCAGGCAAAGTTAATCTCACTGCTCACGAATGATATGGAGATGCCGGTAGAAGAGATTGTCGCAATCTACCGCAAACGTTGGGAAATAGAGCTATTGTTTTATGACAAGCATATCATTATGCAAAGTAGTGTCGCCAGGATGCATGCCAACGGACTGGCTTTGTGAGTTTCACGTTGGTTACTAAACATAAATACTTCTCATAACGTTATATTATATGAAAGGCATAAGCCCCGAAATTTAATATCAATTGTTATGAAGGAACAAGAAATCCAAACATTGATTGGACAATGCATCGCCTTCTTCCAGGAGAACAACTACTCGCGAAATCGCATTGGCGTGTACAAGACACTCTGGAGACATGGCATTGTCCCATTCATGGAGGCCAGGGGTCTCAGAAAGTACCAAACAAGCGTAGGCGCAATGTTCATTGAAACTTGTCATCGCAACGGAACCGTCCGTCAGCAGGAACGGGAGAAGATCCGCAGCATCCAGGTGCTTGACGACATGCTGCTGACCGGACATATCCGCAAGCGTTGTCTCACTCCCGTTTATCATCGTCTGGATGGTGAATTGGGAAAGGATATGGAGAAGTTGATACAACGTCTGACCAACCTCCGCCGCAGCAGGACCACCATCGGTGACTATCGTCTTTACTTGAGCGAGTTCTTGCATCATCTTGAAGCGGAGGGTGTCCGCCACAAGGAGAATATTGCTGAAAATCATATCGTGTCCTTCGTCCTTGCCCATCCCACCAATAAGGTAAACATCGTGTCCGCATTGCGTGTGCTGTTCAGGTTCTGGAAGGAGGAAGGACTTCTGGAACGAGACTTCAGCCAGTTCTTCGAGTCGTTCCGCGTCAGGCATCCTGAGCGAGTTCCATCCTTCTTCACAAAGGAAGAGGTGCTGAGGATAGAGAACTCCATAGCCAGGAGTAATGCCGTCGGCAAAAGGAACTATGCGATGACGTTGCTGGCCTCTCGGCTTGGTCTTAGGGCATCCGATATCGCGAACCTTAAGTTTGGCGAAATCGACTGGGACAACAACCTGCTAACGATCACGATGCAGAAGACACGGAAGGTCATTCAGCTGCCGCTTTTAGCTGAGGTTGGAAACTCCATTGTTGACTATCTCAAAAATGGTCGTCCCAAATCAAGTCTTGACCAGGTGTTCCTCTCGAGTCGCGCACCTTACACTGGTGCCACAAAAGCATGTGTATGCGCCGCCATCAATGAAATCATCCTCAAGTCCGGTGTGGATGTACACTTGAAACACCACGGGCCGCATTCGCTTCGTCACTCTTTGGCCAGCGCCATGCTTAGTGAGGAGACAACACTGCCGGTCATATCGGAGTCACTGGGACACCGCCATACGGATACCACCATGGTGTACTTGAAAATCGACATCCCATCGCTGATGAAGTGCGCATTGCCTGTGCCTTCTGTCGCGGAAGGGTTCTACATGCAGAGAGGAGGCGCGTTCTATGAGTGAGATGTTCAACTACAGAAGCGTTCTGGCTCCATATATGAGAAGCCTCATCGAGGTAAAGGCGTCCGCCGGTATCAGCGCTCTCCGTATGAAGTGGATACTGAAGGAGTTCGATGACTTCGCCGTATCTGTGAATCTTACCGATCCGCATGTCACGTCCGAGTTCATCTCGATGTGGCGCAAGACCAGGGATGCCGACTGCGACCGGACAATCTATGCCAAGTACTCCGCATGGCGCCAGTTGACGACCTTGATGAGCAGGAGAGGATGTCTTTGTCATATCCCACGGTTGCCCAGGCAGCCGCAACGGAACTTTACTCCGTATATCTTCACGAAATCCCAAATTGCCGACATCTTTGCAGCATGTGACGCAAGCCGCCTGTATGATGTCCGTATGGGGACGTCACTCTTCTCCATGCCTGCCTTGCTGAGGATGCTATACGGGACAGGTGCCCGCATCTCCGAAGCCCTGTCCATAGTTAACGAGGACGTGCACCTTGAGAATGGGTACATTCATCTCAGGAAAACCAAGAACGGGACAGACCGCATCGTCCCTATCAGCGAGTCCATGCGCAACGTCCTGTCGGAATATATATCGCACAGGGACAGGATGCCCATTGTCGGAATATCCGCGCCAGACCACACCTTGTTTGTAAAGGGGGACGGCACATCATTCAGCGCCAATGCTGTGTACCAGTTCTTCCGCAAGATGCTCGACAGGTGTGGTATTCCGTTCAAGGGAAATCATCGCGGACCTCGAGTGCACGACCTGCGGCACACATATGCCGTTCACTGTCTGCTCCAGATGGCCCATAATGGTGTTGACCTATACACAGGCCTTCCTATATTGTCCGCCAGTCTGGGACACCATTCACTGTCGGCGACTGAGCAGTATGTCCGCCTGACCTACGCAATGTATCCGGAAATGGAACGCCAGTGCTCCGCGATAAATGCTTTTGTTTATCCTAAACTCTGCAAGGCCTATGACGACAGCGACAGACTTTGCCAAACAACTTAGCCGGTTCCTGTCCGAGTATCTGCCCCACGAACGCAATGTCAGCCCAAACACCTTGTCCGCATATAGGGATGCCTTTGTCCAATATATCGACTATATGCATACCAAAAAGGGTGTCGCTGTAGAGAGACTGTTCCTCAGGCATCTCACTCGGCAAAATGTCGTCGGCTATCTCAATTGGATCCTTGACGAGAGGAATTGCTCCCCGGCCACAAGGAACTACAGGCTGGCAGCCATCCACGCGTTTGTGTCGTTCCTGCAATACAACATTATCGAGCAATCAGAGGAATGGCAGAAGATATTGTCCATAAAGGCCATGAGAACTGAAAAGAAAGCGTTGAACTATCTCTCGCAGGATGGCATCCGCCTGCTTCTCCACCAGCCTGATGTCACGACCTGGCAGGGACGCAGACATCTGGCGATGCTCTCGCTGATGTACGACACCGGAGCGAGGGTTCAGGAGATTGCGGATCTGACCGTTGACTGCGTCCGCATTGATAGCGAGCCTTACACGATAAGGCTCTTCGGGAAGGGACGCAAGGCTCGTGTGGTCCCCATGATGAAGGAACAGGTGAATCATCTGAGGCTGTATATGGAGGAGAACCATCTTGACAATAGCAACATGTTCGGAACTCCGCTGTTCTTTAACAACAGGCATGAAAAGCTGACACGGGAAGGAGTGGCGTACGTGCTCAAGACTTATGCGGATATGGCCCGAGAAGTCAACCCCTCGCTTATACCGGACCGGCTCAGTTGCCACAGCATCCGGCACAGCAAGGCCATGCACTTGTTGCAATCCGGCGTCAACCTCGTCTATATCAGGGATATACTTGGTCATGTATCTATACAAACAACGGATATCTACGCACGAGCAGACTCAAAAGCAAAACGCGAGGCCTTGGAAAAAGCCTATGTGGATCTCAATCCCGGGGTCAAGTCAGACCGTGTCTGGGAACGAGACAAGAACCTCCGGGAGTGGCTGAAAGGGCTCAATCATTGATATTGTTATGCAAAGTTGAAACGAGAAGTAGCATAGATAACTTGTTGAATATCAATGTGGCTTTGATGTCAACTTTGCATAATGATATACTTGTCATAAAACAATTTATGAGAAGCTACACATAAATTGTTCAAACAGATAAAGCAGAACTTCCCTCTAAGATACTTCTACGGCGAGAGCGCTAATGCAATCAAGATACAGGTTTGGGTCACACTTATCGCAAACCTGCTACTGATGGTCTTGCAAAAGCACATCAAGCGCAAATGGAGCTTCTCTGGCCTTGCCACAATGGTCAGAATCATGCTGATGTACTATGTCAACCTCTATACCTTCCTCGAGGACCCTGAAAAAGACTGGGCAAAACTGCTCTTAGAAGCAGAATCGGATCCAAATCCGCCTCCAGAAGAACTGCTTCTCTTCAGCTAAGGGGCTTACCCTCAGAAAAATCATCCGCAATGCCGTTACAACAGCACTGCGGATGGATATCTCGTTGCTCGCTAACTTTTAGCGGACAGCAATAATTTTATATACATCATCCTTTTTTATAGCCCTCTTTGGAGTCTCCTGATGAAGCCTTGCCACTCCAAATGCCTTGAAAGGATAGAACTCTTGCTTGACTATCTTCTTTTCCAAGGCAATATTGTATATTCTCCTTAAAGTCCTGAACCTTATGCCAATGGTATTTTCAGCCAGTTTTTTCTTCCTGAGCCATGCTTCATATCTTTTCAGCCATATTATATCAATATCTGAAAAAGGCAGTTCAAGGTGCTTGTTAAACTTGATTAGGGAGTTATACACCTGCTCCATAGAATCAGCATATCCATCCCTCCTAGTATCCCTCAATGCTGCAATCTCTTCTCTGAATACTGCTCCTACAGTCACTGGCTTCTTCCTGTTCTGGACTTTCTCTATCAGAGTGGTTGCAGTAAAGTCCATTTTTTCAGTCTTCAGTTCCACAATCTTGCTTCTGACCTCACTTATATTCTTAGATATAAGGCTTTCAAGCATTTCTTTGTCAGGACAGGTTTCCTTTGGCCTGTTGTTCTCAAAGTCCCAGTGTTCAGGTTTGGTAGAAACACCAAGGTTGATATACCTTGTCTTTCTGTCTTTGCATACTTTGATTTTGAGAGGTAACTCTCCATTCTTCAATGGTTTGTACTTATAGCAAACCACATCTACTGTTATCATCTTGGTTAAAACATTGGAGAAAACAAAGCCCCATTTTCAAGCCATTTTAACCTTAATCCATATAAAAGAAAAAGAGAGTCACATTTCTGTAACTCCCTGCTTTTCGTGTGGTGCCACCGAGAATCGAACTAGGGACACAAGGATTTTCAGTCCTTTGCTCTACCAACTGAGCTATGGCACCATTATTTTTCCTTTCTAAAATCGGCAACTGAAGCGCTGCTCGTTTCGTTTGGGATTACAAAGATAGGTATTTTTCCTTACACTGCAAATTTATTTTGCACTTTTTGGCCTATTTTTCATCAACATTTTCACATCCAAGACCGAAAACATTGAACCTCAAGAAGATACACAGACGCTACAGTTTAGGAATTTTTATCTTCATTCCTGGCCTGATATTGGTCGAGATACCATTGAACTTCATGATGTCGTTCGCACTCACTCCAGGATATGCCTTGGCGATGCTGTAGAGCGTATCCCCGGCCTTCACGGTGTAGATGGTGTAGGAGCCCGCAGCGGCAGCGGATGATGCGGCCTTGGTCCTCGCAGAGCCGGACTTCGCTGAGCCTGCAGCCGAACCTGATGTACCAGCCGAGCCCGACTTCGCCGCAGTGCCGGCAGCACCGGATTTCGATGATGCTCCGGCAGACGACTTCGCAGCCGCTGAACCTGCATTTGAGACAGGACCGCCTCCCCTGCCGTAGATCACCAGAATCTGGCCGACGCGCAGGTTATTGCTCCTCAGATGATTCCACCTCTTCAGCTGGGCTACGGAAACGTGATATCTTGAAGCAATCCTGCCCAAATAGTCACCGCTCTTCACCCTGTACGTAATACGGTTGCCGTTACTTGAAGAAGCGATATTCTGAAGCGTAGTAGGATTGAACAGTTCCTTGGCCCTGTGGGTATATACAGAATCCTCAACCTCGATGAACTTCCCCGAATACTTGAAAGGCAGACGGAGAATATAGGTCTTCATGTTACCAGGAATGATGTCGTGCACATACTGCGGATTCAGGTCACGGAGTTCCTGGACAGAAATGCCGGTCAGGTCCTGAATCTGCTGGAAATGAAGCATCCTGCTGATCTGGAAAGTATCCAGATGTGCCGGCATCTGCACCGGGTCAGGCGTAATGCCATGCTCCTTGTAATATGTAAACGCATACATGGCGCCAACGAACGCCGGAACATATCCCCTTGTCTCACGAGGAAGATACTCATACACCGACCAGAAATCCTTGTTGCCGCCACAGCGCTTTATCGCCTTGTTCACATTGCCCGCACCGCAGTTGTACGATGAAATGGCCAAATTCCAGTCACCGAATATCCTGTAGGAATCATACATATACCTCGCAGCCGCATCCACCGCCTTGAACGGGTCCAGACGCTCGTCCACATACGAATTTATCTCCAGACCATAGTTTCTTGCCGTCGTGTACATGAACTGCCACATACCCTTCGCACCTGCCCTTGAAACCGCCACAGGATTGAGCGCAGACTCGATTACCGCCATATATTTCAGTTCAATCGGCATCCCGTACCTGGACAATGTCTCCTCGAATATCGGGAAATAGTAACTTGCCAGAGCCAGCATGTGGGCCATCTTAGTCGGCATCTTCTCCGCATAGAGAAGCATGTAGTTCTTCACAGTCTCATTGAAAGGCAATGTGATATACGAATTCATCTTGGAGAGACGCTCCAGCAGCACCTTGTCCGGGACATTGGAAGTAAAATGGACAGAATCCATATCGAAGACGCCTTCCACACAGTTCTTGGCCTGCCTGTGAAGATACCAGATATTCAGGAGGCTGTCAGTAACTTCTTGAGAATAAGTCTCAGGAGCCACGCCGTCAAGCAACGAATAGGACTTGCCCTCTTCCACATATTCCTCTTCCACGTAAGCCGTATCCTCCAGCGCCTGCAGCTCCAGCATAAGAGAATCTATCATTGACCTCATCCTCTGATTCTCCTGAACCAGCTCCTTTTTCGTGGGATTCTTCCTTCCGAACAATTTTCGCCCGGACCTCTCCTGAGCATTCAAATCCCCATCAAGACACACCGAAAACACTGCCAACGCGGCAATCAGAACTTTATATATTTTCATTTTCATCTAAAGAATAAAAGACATCAACCACATCAGAACCTGAATCCCACACTCAAACCGAATGCATTCGGGCTGCCACCGTAATAAGAACCGATACCACCGGAACCTCCTCCTGTATTTATGGCATAACCCATATCCGGAGAAATGACCGTAGGCGACACATTCATGGAAATATCATCACTCAGCTCAAAGTCCTGCATATATGCAAAGACATTGGCGTCAATGATCTGCAGAAGATAGAAGCCCAACAGCGCCACCACGGAATAGTCCCTGTAGCGCCTAAACACATCGCGGTAATACTTCGCCGTAGAAGCGGAGACGGGTCCGTCATACGTGGAATTCACCGCAGTAGCCTGATTATATATCCTCTTGTATCTCAGGTAATTGGTATTGTTCGTGACCAGGAAATGCGCCGAGCACATCAAGCCCGTATAATAAATCGGAATCTTCCAGTATTCCCCGTTGTACGCCTGTCCGAGTCCCGGAAGAAGCGCCGAATACAGGGTAGCCTTCCCGGCCTGAGGATAAGTATCTTTCTTATAGTTATATACACCGTCGAGCAACGCGCCCCAGTATATCAGCCCCGTGCCGAGAAAGCACAAATTGCTGACGGTACGGTTCGTATTGCCGCCCTCCTTGTTGAACTTATGGCGATAATATATGCCGGCGCCGGCAGTCGCAGCCATGCCGCCATAGATGACCGGCAACTTCCAGTACTGCTTGTTGTACATCTGCTGCGTTCCCACAAAGACAGTGGAACCGGCAAACAGCACACCTATACGGCAGTCACGCTTATGCGAGACACCCCCGAAAAACTCCTTGAAGGTAAAGGCGGCATCCGTAGAATCACGTGCGGTCGTATCATTCTGGTCATTGTAGTTCTGAGTGAACGCCTCTTCACGGAACTGAGCCATGGCGCTGTCAGGAAATGCAATGAAAAGAATTGCAAGCAATAATGATATCTGGAATATGCGTCTTGACATCGGCCGTTCAGAATCAGATATTGGAATCTTCCAGAGCCTTGAGGAAACGACGGATTTCATCATCCGAATCGAAATGAATGGTCATGGTACCTTTCCCCGAATCAGCCCTCTTCAGACTGATGCTCTTGTCGAAAAACTTACCGATATGTTCAAGCACCCGATAATACTCATCAGGCAGATTCACTTCCTTCTTAGGCTTGACCTCATTCTGCTGCTGAGCCTGCAGCTCCTTGATCTTATCCTCGAGCTGACGCACTGAAAGGCTGTTCTTGATCACGAAATCGCACAACTTCTCCTGCAGAACCACATCATCCAGACCGAGAAGCACCTTGGCATGACCGACACTCAACAGCCCCACCTTCAGGTCGTGCTGCACCTTTGCAGGCAGCTTGAGCAACCTCAGATAGTTGGTCACCGACGCGCGTTTCTTTCCGACACGGTCAGCCATCTGCTCCTGAGTAAGACTGCACTCGTCTATAAGCCTCTGGTAGCTCATCGCCACCTCTATCGGGTCGAGATTCTCCCTCTGGATATTCTCCACAATCGCCATTTCCAGCATTCCCTGGTCATTGGCATCGCGGATATAGGCAGGAACCATGTCCATACCTGCTAACTGGCAGGCCTTGAAACGCCTTTCACCACTTATGATCTGGTATCTGTCAGCTGATTTCTTCCTGACCGTTATCGGCTGTATCAGACCGAAAGTCCTGATGGAAGCCGCAAGTTCCTGAAGGGAATCCTGATCGAAAGACATACGAGGCTGGAACGGATTCGGTTCGATCATATTGACCGGAATACGCAACACGTCCGCTGTATCCTGCGGATCCTTAGTACCTACGACATCCTTGTTCACATAGCCTACCGGACTCCTGAGAGAATCCAGATTCCCGGCATCCCCGAGCAATGCGCTCAGGCCTTTTCCCAAACCTCTCTGTTTACTGCTCATCGCCTATAGATTTTTCGTTTTTCTCCAATACTTCCTTCGCGAGATTCAAATAGTTCGACGTGCCGTTGCTCATCACATCATACAGGATAATCGGCTTTCCATGCGACGGAGCCTCGCTCAGACGTATATTTCTCTGGATTATGGTATCGAACACCATATCCGTAAAATGTTCCTTCAACTGATTCAGCACCTGCGTATGGACCTTGGTCCTGCCGTCGAACATCGTCACCACGAAGCCCTCGATGGTCAATTTCGGATTCACCCCGTTCTGCACAAGCCTGATAGTCTGGAGCAGTTTGCCCAGACCCTCCAATGCGAAGAACTCCGGCTGCACAGGAATAATCACAGAATCAGCGGCAGTCAGGGAATTAACCGTAATAAGGCCCAATGAAGGTGAACAGTCAATGATTATGTAGTCATAGTCATTCTTGACCGGCGCTATCGCCTTCTTCATGATGGACTCGCGGTCATCAGCCTCAAGAAGCTCGATTTCCACACCGACGAGGTTAATATGGGAAGGGACCATCTGGAGATTTGCTATCTCCGTCTGTATCAATGCATCAGAAATACCTATCTTGCCGATCAGCACTTCGTACAATGTCCTTTTGCGGTCATCCTCCGGAGAAAAATTCAGTCCGGATGTAGTGTTGGCCTGAGGATCCGCGTCGATGACGAGGACCTTCTTCTCCAGAACCGCCAATGAAGCGGCAAGGTTGATCGCTGTCGTGGTTTTTCCCACGCCGCCTTTCTGATTAGCTATCGCAATGACTTTTCCCATTGAAAATCGAGTTATTGTTCTACAATTCACAAAATTAGTAAATTATTCCATTCCTCTGCCGACCTGTTGATAACTTTTTCCCTTCTACAGCGGATCGACGTCCAGCGCAACATGACCGGCATACGAATACTGCGCCTCGAAAGAGGAAACCGTCGAAGCCAATGCCGACTTGTTGGAAGTCAATGACTTGTCCTTTCTCAAACTCACTCTGATATCACGGATAAAGGAATCCGACTGCTTGTCCACAGGCGGAGCAAACGGTCCTGTAACCGTAATACCGGCATTGCTCCCCTGCACAAATCCTGCCACAGGTACGCCGAAGCGGGAACGCAAGGCTCCGGCCAATGCGAGCGACATCCTGTCCAGTCTTCCCTCGTCCGTATCCTTGACAATAATTTTCACGATTCTCGAAAATGGCGGATAACCGAACTGAAAACGCTCATTCAACATATTGTCCATCAGCGACTTGACATCGACGCCATTCTCATCCGACCGGGCAAAGACTCTATAGACAGGATGGGAAGGCTGGGCAGTCTGTATCACGAAAAGGCCCTTCTCTCCACGCCTTCCGCAACGTCCTCTGAACTGTTCCAGAAGCTGCACGGAACGCTCGTCCGCCCTGAAATCCTGCTGTCCCACAAGCGAATCCGCACCGATGACCGCCACCATGGACAACCCGTCGAAATCAAACCCCTTGGCAATAATCTGAGTGCCGACAAGAATATCTATCTTCTTCCGGGAGAACTCCCTGATAATCTCATTTTCCCGACCTGCAGCAGATGCAGTATCACTGTCCAGCCTGGCAATCCTCGCAGACGGGAACAATGCAGCCGCCTCCTCTTCTATTTTCTGAGTTCCTGCGCCGACCGGCTCCAATGCCCCGCCACACTTCCCGCACTTGGCATCAAACGGAGTCCTCCACCCGCAATAATGACACATCAGCACCCCTTCCTGACGATGGTAGCTGAGCGGCACATTGCAATGCGGACATCTCGGAATATCACCACAGCTGACACATTGGACAGCAGGCGAATATGCCCTGCGCGCCCTCAGCAGCAGAATCTGCCCGCCATCAGAAAGCACCGCATTTATCCGCTCTATGAGCTTGTAGGAAAAACTGCCTTTCATGCCCCGCTTCCGGCGTTCCGCAATCGTATCAATGATTTCCACATCAGAATCTTCCGCCCCGAAATACCGTTCAGACAGCCTCACATATGCCATTTTCCCGGTTTTGCAGTTATAGAGAGACTCCAACGAAGGCGTCGCCGAACCCAAGACCACGTCAGCGCGGTTCAGTTTGGCCAGCATCAATGCAGTGTCACGTCCATTATAACGCGGAGCAGGCGCGTCCTGTTTATAAGAGGAATCGTGTTCCTCATCCACTATCACAACTCCCAGATCATGGTGCGGCAGAAATATCGACGAGCGGGTTCCGAGCACCACATATTGCCGGCTTTTCATCGACTCGGCCACATTCACGCGAGACGCGGAGCTCTCCTTGGAGTGGAACGTCAGGAGCATATCTCCGAAAACCCGTTTCAGACGCTCCTCCAACTGTCGGCTCACTGCGATTTCCGGCACCATATACAGCACATTCCTGCCCTTCGAAATCGCATCCAGGGCAAGTGAAATGTAGATTTCCGTCTTGCCGGACCCCGTGACTCCATCCAGCAGCACAGGCTTTCCGGAAGAAAAGCCGTCCCGGATACTCGTCAACGCCTCTTTCTGTGCCGCGCTCAGCGAAAAGCCGGATGAAGCGGGAGCCTCAACATCAGCTTCAGCCTGCGCCCCGACGCTTTCCAATGAAGAAACAGCCTCTGTCAATGCCGCTATCCTCTCCCGCAGCTGCTGCACCGAAGCCTCCAGACGCTCTTTCGCCTTCGGCCCGGTTTCAGCCTCAGCCCTCGCAAGACGCTGCTCCAGACTCGCCTCCAGTTTCGCCCTGCGTGCTTTCAGCGCTTCTTTTTTCTTGTCAATGCTTCTCTGACGTCGCTCTGCAGCCCTTGCCCTGGACTCTTCCAAGTTGATTTTCAATGCAGGATAGGCCGCCTTGAAAACCTCACCGACCGAGCAGAGATAATAATCAGCGACAAACCTCCAGAGTTTCATTTCATTGACAGAAACGGGGTCCAGATTCTTGTCAAGAGACACTATCGGAAACACTTTCTTTATATGAGGGGCCGGAGTCACATTCACAGCGCTGACCACGCCGGAATACAGACGTGCCGCAAAACGTACTGTCACCCTGTCCCCGACATTGACAGAACCGCTTCCGGCAATCTCTTCAGGGACACGATAGACGGGCTCCCACTCCAACCGGAGAGGAAGTATGACCGAGACATATATTTTATCCAAATCTGGCATTGCAGTGCGAATTTAGCAATTTATTTCACTACATTTGCGACTGGCAAACGATAAAAGCTGCCAACAGCTTCTTTTAAAAAGTATGCCGCCCAAACATATGACAGAAGACGAAAGAAACATATTTCCGGAAGAGGTTCTGAAAGCATTGGCAGTCAGCACGGAAGCAACTGCGGAGGACCTCGCCACAGATGACTGGGACAGTGAATTCAACTGCAGTTACAGCGCTGACGGCCGCAAGCTTCTGGACGCGGAGAACTTCCCGGACGAAGTGACAGTCAGAGACGGGGTGCAGATCATCTGCGACAATGTCTTTTCATTTCAGGACTACATGGCTGAGGACTACCACTTGGGCAGCGACATCCCGGAAGAAGACCGCGTTTCATTTTTGGACAAGATAACCCTTCCACCAAGCGTCGAGCATATCGGAGCAGGCGCATTCAAGGAATGCGGGTGGATTACGAGCATAAAGTTCCCGAAATCACTGCTCACCATCCGTGACAATGCCTTCTACGGCTGCTGGGAACTCCGTAGCGCCGCATTTCCGGCAAACCTGACAAGTATCGGAGAACGTGCCTTCTTCGAATGTTTTTCACTTGAAAAAGTGCGTCTGAACAAGGGACTTAAAGTCATCGGTTCTGAGGCTTTCAGCTTCTGCGAATCACTCAAGGAAATCACCCTGCCAGCAGGTCTGGTTGCCATCGGAGAAGATGCTTTCTTCGGCTGCAGGAAGTTGAAAAAGATATTCGTTCCTGCAGGCACGCTGGAAATGTACAGACAGATTCTGCCTACCCATCAGCGCTACCTGAAAGAGTACTAGAAATCATACATCAGCTGCACTCTCACTTCCGCCTTCGACTGGCGGAAATTTTTCATGCCCGGATCACTCCACGGTGTGGAAGACCATCCTGCCCGCAGATATGACTTGAAAGCCGATCTGCGGAAACGCCATTTCATCCGCGCCACAAGCGACAGCGCATAGCCCCTGCCGTAATACGCAGGGACATTGAACGAGCCTGGCGCATCTCTCTCGTAGCAATATATCCGGTCATCCCAGTTGTCCGCAATGAACGCTGTGCCACGCAAGAACACCGCACCGATTCTTCCATAATACGCTTCCTCCACATACAGCAGTCCCGCCATCTTCCTGCCTTTCAGCACATTGAGCCGGAACGCGGTACCGAACAAGCCGTATTTCCAGTTCAGTTCACCTCTGAAATCTGTCCTGTTTTTCAGCCCGTAATTTCTCAGACGTTCCTGTAGCCTGAACACCATAGAGACGTTATCACCCGCCTTGCACGGCACATACAGCAGAGCCTTCCACTGCCTGTCGCCTCCGTCCGGGCGCATCCCGAAATCCACAGTCAGCCCCATTTCCCTGAAACTCACTCCCGAGGATGCCCCGACTTCTCCTTTTTTGCCAGACCATGTCCTCACAGGCGCACAGAAGGCCATATCGTAGCCGACGGGCATATATCTGAGGGAAAACGCCAAATTCCAATTGTCACCGACAGGAATCATCGCGCCTCCTGTCAATGCAGGTTTCACTGCACATATATCATATGCGGCCTCCGCGAACAGTTCAGTTCCCTTCAGACAGAACCGTGCATCGACAGATACTTTGGAAAGAGACAGAAAAGCTGATTTCCCTATGGCGAACCCGTTCCCGGTGGTCTTGGCCGGCATTTTTCCGATCTTGCAGAAAGCAGTAGCTGAGACCTGGCCGTGACTGGAACGCCAGGCCACATTGCCTCCTGAAAGCACATCCCAGCCCCGGTTCTTCCCAGAAGCACCTGAAAAATCCTGTTCCGCCAGCCACCCGGACGCTGAAAAAACGGTCACGACGAACTTGCCGATATCCACTTCCGCGGCTATGCCCCTTAGCCTCGAGGAGGGTGACAATGCTCTTGACGGGGACAGTCCGGCTGGACGTTTCCAGAATGACTGGACATTCTGCACTCCGGTCATGCTGAATCCGTTCCACAGCGCGAGTCCCTGTCCGAACCGCAGGGCGTAATCCCCTACCGCCATCTTCCACGGAGACTTCCTGCCATATACCATATAATATCCGGCTACGGACATAGGCCACACCCCACGGTCATCATATCCGCGCCTGACCGCCATGCCTGCATCATAGCGCTCGCTCGCCTCTATACGGTAACGGCTGTTCCATCCCCATACTGCATCCGCCTTTCCATCGGCCAGTGAAGTCTTTTCTGAGACATTGACTGACAATAAATTGCGCGGCCGGAGCCTGAGCCCCGAGCTCCGGCCGGGAAGTGCAGATGATTCCAGCGAGATGAAGGGAGCGAGAGCTTCGGCCACACTCTCTCCGAATCCGTCTATGGAGGCGAGTTCCGAACAGGAGAGCACGTCACCGCTGTGCGCACGATAGTGAGCAAACGATGCCGCCTGGTACATTGACATGAGTCCTGATTTTTCGATGACTGAGGGCGGGACAAGATTTATCTGCAACGGGGATTCGGCAAGGTCCCACCATTTTTCGAGTTCTTCTTCTGACAATGTTTCGATGTCCGGCGCTCCTGTCAGGAACAGTATCGCCCGGATAACTCTCTCATCTGCAGTCCGGTCCGCCGGCCCGGTTTCCGCACGGACTGAAGCCGGGAAACAGGACAACAGCAGGGACATAAAAAAAACAACGGTCACTCCTCGTCTCATACACACTGAATTTTACAGTCATACTTGACGGCCGTCGTGTCCGTAGTCCTTGCTTATGACATGCAATATAGGAATTATTTTCAGATTAACGAGCATAAAAGATAAAAATGTACTATTTTTGCACCTGATTCATAAAAACCTGATATGGAAAGAATAACCCTATTTGACAAGACCTTCAGGCCGTTCATTTCAAACGATGAAATCGAAAAAGCCATTGACAAGGTTGCAGAGAAGATCAATGCCGACTACAGCAGTTTTACCGAGCCACCAGTGCTCCTGTGCATACTTAACGGCTCGATCATGTTCACGGCAGAGCTTATGAAGCGGCTGAATTTCGACTGCGAGCTGATTTCCATGAAATTGTCTTCATACGACGGCACACAGTCCACCGGCAACGTGCGCGAAGTCATGGGCATGACAGGCAGCATGAAGGGAAAACGAGTAATCGTGGTGGAAGATATCGTGGACACAGGCAACACGATAGTGGATTTGAACCGCATTGTCAAGGAAAAAGGCGCAACTGACTGCAAGATATGCACGATGCTGCTCAAGCCTGAGGTTTACAAGAAGGATGTCAAGCTGGACTATGTTGCGATGGAGATTCCGAACAGGTTCATCGTGGGATTCGGACTTGACTACAACGAACTCGGAAGAAATTACAAGGACATCTATATCCTGGATGAGTAGAATATCTAACAATTGAGAATACAATGAAATATTACATTCTTTTCGGGCCTCCGGGAGCAGGAAAAGGCACCCAGGCAAGCGCAATGGTGGAGAAATACAATCTTTGCCACCTTTCAACCGGCGAACTCCTCCGCAAGGAAATAGCAGAGGGCACAGAACTCGGCAAGAAAGCCAAATCACTCATCGATGCCGGCTCACTGGTTCCTGATGAAGTAGTGGAAGGCATGATAGGCAATGCTTTCAAGACTGTCAAGGGCGTGAACGGTTTCCTTCTTGACGGTTTCCCGCGTACTATCGCGCAGGCTGAAGTGCTGGACAAGATGCTTGCTGCCGGCAATGATGCCGTAACATCTGTCATCTCCATCATGATTCCTGACGAGATGATCAAGGAGAGAATCCGCCACAGAGCTTCTATCGAAGGCCGTGCTGATGATGCAAAGGAAGAGACCATCAACAACAGGATCAAGACCTATCACGAAAAGACCGAGCCTCTCGTGGATTTCTACAAGAAGGCCGGAAAATACGAGGAGATCGACGGCACAGGCAGTATCGATGCTGTCCGCGAGACCATCTTCTCCGTAATGGACAAGTTCTAAGAGCCTGCAGGACAATATCTCAGATCAGATTCCTGATATGGATGAACGAAAAAGCCGACGGAAACTCCGCCGGCTTTCTCTTATGAATGTTATAGTGTAAAACTATATTGTCAGCTTACTTCCAAGGAGTTGCGAGGTCCTCACTTGATACGTTCTCAACCCACTCAAAGGTCTTGTTCGTATGCAAGTGATGATGATCGCCTGCAAGGTTCTTGAAGAGTTTTGTGCTCTCATCATAGTTGGATCTGCTAATTCTCCAGTAACCTACGAGACCCTTGCTGTCAGGAGCAACAGACTTGATGCTGTTTGCAATCTGATCTGCAGTTCTGGCCACATCCCAAACACGGATTTCATTGGTCATGACTTTACAGCCCCACCACCATCTGTCACCAGGAGCCCAGGTACCATTGCTGCCGCCGACTCCCATAAATGACATATAAGGGAACTGGCCTTCATTGACAACCTTTGTCGCAATTTCCTTTCTTCCTGCGAAAGAACCATTCACATAGATTGAAACATAAGTTCCGTCGAAGGTAACCGCATAGTGCTGCCACTTGTTGGACTCGATAGCGATTGTAGGGTTAAGGTAGTCGCCGATACCCTGGAACTGAGCCCAAGAGTGAGCTTTCACGCCATCCTGATCATTCTGAGGGTCCTCGAAACGTGCCATGAACTCACCACTGCCAGGATTGCAGAAGAACAGGTCTCTGTTACGGTTTCCTGTATTGGATACCTGCAGACGCATCTCGATAGTGAACTGAGGAATATTGAATGCTTCATCGGTTCTAAGACCTGAAGCACCGTTGAACATAGGGAGATCATCTACGATTGCAGAAGAAATCACATACACATAAGAAGATGTACGTCCTGTAACATCAGCATTGCCGGCAACCTTTTCCATTCGGAGAGGAAGGGCATATGGTGTTCCAAGCATAGCCAGCGGAAGCGGATCCACTGAAATGATGAACGGATCAGAAGAACACTTTCCCGCAGGAATCTTCACTGTTGACTCGAACTTTACCAACTCTTCAGGAAGGATCGCATAGCCGGTACCTTCTGATTCATTGAACTGGTTCAGTACATCCTTGTCGATTACCAGACGATACTCTGCATCAGCATCTTCCTTGTCTGTCAATGATGGTGTAAGGGCAAGATTGGTAACGGTAGAACCGAGGGTTACTACACTGTTGGCAATACCCGGAGTAGAGTTGCTCTCTACGAGGTATGCGTGAACTCCGAGCTTGTCACCCATAGTTCCGGCTGCACCATATTCCGCATCGTTGCAGCTGCACGCAGCCATGGCCATAAGTGCAAGAGCACCGTATTTATAAATATTTTTCATGTTATTCTAATTTAAATTTTCAATACTATTCAGCCGGTTTCTCGATAATTTGCTTGCCAGGAGCAGGATTCTGCTGCTGAATAGCCTTGCGCATCCATTTGTAAGGAGGGTTGTTGACCTTCTCGTTACTGAAACGGTATGCACCGAATCCACCCTTTCTGAAGCCGTTTGAAGGTTTCCAGTCAGCAAAACCGACGAGAGAAGGCATAATCTTCTTGTCCCATCTGTAACCATCAATGTCATACCACCAGAAACCGCCGTTCAAGCAGTCGATAGCACTTTCAAGGTTCTCTGTAACAATAAGTTTCTTGGTAATCTCCTCCTCACTCATCACTCCGGAGAAAGCATAGATAGTGCTTCTCAGACGAGACTCCAGACCATTCGCGCTATTGGAAGTATTAGGGCTCACAAAACTGGTTGTAGCATAAGCCTGATTTACGAAGTAGTCGAAATATTTGATAAGTTCAGCCGCATTAGGCATCGATGTATAATATCCGTCAACGATGAAAACCTTGTCTGTTCCTGACTGAGGTCCGATATACTTACCCATTTCCTCCACGAACCATGTAAAGTACTGGGAATTACGGCAGAGGGCTCCGCCATACTCACCCGGCTCATAGTCGATGTCGATACCGCTGAAGCCATAGATGTTCAGGGAGTCAGCGATAGTCTTTGTCCATTTGATGATGGAGTTATGGATAGCCTCTTCGTCACCGTCTTTCCATCCCCAGTAATCTCTACGCTCCTGAACAGTTGTAAGTTCACCTGGAGAATAGAAGCAACCTACTTCCGGTACGAAAGAGCAGATAAGCACCTTGGTACCCTTGACCTTGGTAACGAAATCAAGGTCTGCCTTCTTGGTAGGAGTAAGATGGGAATTGTTCCACAATGAAATGATATCCATTGAGTCCGGAACTGCCTGAAGCATGTTGTTAGTAGCGACACCGCCCTCGCCCCATTCACTGAACCATCCGAATGAAACAGAATGATCACTTGCCTTATAAGCTCTGAGAGCCTCATAGTAAGCATCATCCTTAAGGATTTCAGTCAACGGACTATCGAAATCTTTAGGTTCCGGTGTAGTCCAGTCATCACAACCGGTAACTGCAAATACTGCGAGTGCCGGAATGACAGCTTTCAATATATTGAATTTCATGTTTATCGAATTTTATATGTTAGTTCTTCTTAGCCCAGAAAAGATCTACAGACTCATCATCCTTGCCTCCGAGCATGCTGACAGCTGCAGGATAATTTTCCTTATTCAATGTTTTCTCGTTGAAAGAGTAACGAAGTCTGCGGAGTCCACGTGCATTATCTGTAATTACACCATTTGAGAGGTTGTCGATTACAGGAGCAAGCTCAGGATAACCTGTTCTTCTGTACTCTGTCCAAGCCTCGATACCCATAGGATAGTTGGCAATCCACTTCTGGGTGATGATCTTCTCGAGTTTCATATCAGCCGATGCCGATTCGTCCCAAGCGACAGTAACCTTTGTCTTTCTGCTGTAGTCAGGGAATCTTGCAACAGGGTCATTCTCATATGAATCAGGCACGCTTGTGTCATCCCCTATGTAGTTAGAGGCATTATAGCTATCCACGCCCCACTGTTCCATTGAAAGATTGATACCACGCTCATAGAAGTCTCCGGCATTACCTGAAATCCAGCCTTTGAGGACAGCCTCTGCAAGAAGGAACTGTGACTCAGCCGCTACGAATACAGGAAGTTTGTCGGTTGCAGAGAAAGCAGGCAAAGAATAACTCTGAACTGCTGATTTCTCGAAAGCGCCCTTTCCTGAACGCATTCCGATATACTTTCCGCCAGTAGATTTGGTGAAGTAAGCCGGACATCTCGGATCCTCATAACCATTCATGTAGTCAACGATAGACGCACCGCTTCTGAGGTCACCCCAGGATGCACTTGCGAGCTGATAAGGGTTCGGCTGAGCTGCAGGGTCCATCATGGCGTTGTCTGCATTGACATTAATAAATCCGAATGGAGATTCATAAGCAGCTACAAAAGCCGCCTGATTGCCAGAACGCATTGCTGCACGCATGATGTAAGAGTTTGCGAGTTTAGCCCACTTTGCATAGTCACCGGCAAATACAGGATCCTGGGCAGCCAAAGGCTTCTTGTCAGGATATGCAGATGCATAGCCGGCAAGTACGGATGCAGCACTGTTAAGATCCTCGATGATGCTCTTGTAAACATCCTCGTTCTTGTCATAAGCCACATACATCTGACCGTCAGTTACCTTGCTGTAAGGAATCGGACCATACATATCAGCGACACGCATCATAGCTGCTGCGCGGAGAAGGTTGGCCATTGCATAATAGTGACCTGAAGCACCTGTGAATTTTTCAATCTCGAAATAGTTGGCATAGATATCGAGGAACATTGTCTCATAAGGAATTGCATTCCAAGAATCAGATGCATTGAAAGTATCGAAGTTCTGACCACCCCAACGGTTGGACAATGTGTAGTAGCCACCGAGTGAGCCGACCATCTGGTCGATCATCTGAGAGTCATTCTGCTGCACGTACATAAGAGATTCCATCATCGTCGGAATAAGAATCGACGGATCAGAACTCTTGATTGCATACGGGTCCGTATTATATTTCTCGAAGTTCTTTGTACATCCTCCAAGTACGCCGAGGATAGCGCAAAAAGCGAGAATTTTGGTTATTTTGTTCATAATTGTCTTCGTTTTTAGAACTGGAGTTTAACATTGAAACCGAAATTTCTTGTGCTTGGAAGCATGAAATAGTCAACTCCCTGATAGTAGTTGTTGCCTGTAGCAGCTGAAAGTTCCGGATCAAACGGAGCCTTGCAGTAAATCATGGCGAGGTTACGTCCTACAATACCCAAAGTAAGGTTCAGTTTGTCATTGAACCACTTCTTAGGGAAGGTATAGTTCAATGCGAGTTCCTGGAGACGGACGTTGGTAGCGCTGTAGAGGTAGAATGCATCATAACCTCCCTGTGCGGTACTGATTGTGGTATAGTAGTCTTTTGCTCCGAGCATACCGTAGTTTACAGGAATACCGCCTGCATCACGCATTGAAGCGGAAGCCTCTGAAACTCCATAGTAGTCGAGGATACCCTGGGTAGCTGAGTAAACGAGACCGCCTACACGTGCAGTAAGCACTACGCCGAGAGAAACACCCTTGAATCCGAAGGTGTTGCTCCATCCGAAGTTACCCTTAGGAGCGAGCTGACCGGCTTTGTAAGCCTCAACTTCCTCAACCTTGATATTACCGTTGTTGTCAACAGCCACACTACCGTTAAGGTCTCGTGCCACTCTATGTTTGATATAGATGTCAGAAAGTGAACCGCCTTCACGGAGAATAACCTGAGGAGCAACGTTAGATGCACCCAACCAGTCCTTCTCGATCTGTGTCACGTCAACAGGAATGCCTGTGATAGGGTCAGGAATACCATGTGCGAGTTCCTTGATCTTGTTCTGGTTGAATGTGTATGTAAAATTACTGCTCCAGCTGAAGTCACCCCACTTGTTGTCATATCCGAGAGCGAGCTCAACACCCTGGTTCTGGATGTTACCGGTCTGTGCCACGAAGTTCTTGTATCCTGAAGATGCAGAAAGAGGAGCATAGATGGTCTGGTTATAGGTATTTGACCTATAGTAAGTCACATCCAAAGAGAGGCTCTCGAGGAAACGCACGTTGAGACCGAGTTCCCAAGATCTGGTATCCTCAGGTTTGAGGTCGTGTGCAGGATACGTATCGCTCTTGCTCCAGTTGTTGGTCTGGTCGTTGTACTTGTAGCTAGGATTAGAGAGGAATCTGTCAAATGGAGAAGCCACCTGAGAGTAAGATCCGCGCATCTTCATGAAAGTAAGCCATGAAGGCATCTCTACCATATTTGAAATAACAGCAGAAAGACCTGCTGACCAGTAGAAGTATGACTTGTTGTCAGTATAGGCGAGCTGAGAAGCCCAGTCATTTCTTCCGGTGAGAGTGAGGAAGAGCATGTTCTTCCATCCTGTTTCTACTGATGCGAAGACAGCCTGTGTCTGATCGTGCCATCCTTCCTGATTACCCTTGTAGTTTACAGCCGTATTCAGGTTGTTGGTAGCAAAGTGGTTAGGCAGGATAAGGTCACCGGCAGCGCGGTTCATCTCATATCTCTGATCGTTGATAGAAGCACCGGCATTGACAATCAATCTCCAGTCACCCCATGTCTTATCCACGTTTGCGATGATATCACCGTAGAAAGATCTGTCAGTCATGTTGTCCAACATGTAACCACCGTTTTCACCAGCGAATGTTTTCAATGTTGTAGCATAGTACTTAGTAGTCTGGCGATATGTTGACTCATCGAGACGAGCACGACCTGTGATATTCAGCCATTTGAAAGGAATGTACTGCAAAGAAGCATTGTACATATAACGGCGCTTGTTCATGTCGCGGTTGTTGCGATTCTGTACCCAGTAAGGGTTCTGCATATTGTGAGAGCCCTCAGAATATGGCCAGTACTGAGTCTTGACACCTGTAACAGGGTTCCATCTTTCATAGAGACGCACCTCATTGAAATCGTCTCCTCTCGGGAAGAGGTAAAGACCAGGGAGCGGGTTGAAATATGTACCCTGCGAAACGAGGTTGTGGTCTTTCTGGATAATAAAGCTTGCACCTAAGTCGAGGATGAGTTTGTCATTGGCGAACTTGGTGGTGTTGCGTGCAGTGAAGTTGTATCTGTCGTAACTGCTTTCAGGAACGATACCGGTGGTGTTGGTGGTGGTAGCGGAGATGTATGTCTGGTTCTTGGCATTGCCTGTAGAAAGGGAAACAGAGTTGATGACATCCGTACCTGTGTTGAAGAACTTGCGAGGATCATAGCTGTATGAAGAAGGAAGTTCTGCACCCCAGCTGTTGTATCCGCCGCTTCTACCATAACGGTCCTGCATATCAGGCATCATGTATGCCCTTGAGAAAGTGGTACTGTTGCTGATGGTGACCTTGGTCTTGCCCTCTGCACCTTTCTTGGTGTTGATGATTATTACACCGTTGGCAGCCTCAGAACCGTAAAGTGCTGCTGCCGAAGGGCCTGTAAGCATGTTCACCGACTCGATGTCCTCAGGGTTGATATCGGCAGCTGACTCGGAGCTGACCATTGAAGACATGGTACCGCCGGAGCCGCCGAAGCTCTTGTTGTACATAGGCACACCGTCGATCACATAAAGAACAGTGTTGTTCTTCTCGATAGACTTCATACCACGCATTACGACACGGGTAGTACTTCCAGGGCCGCTGGCACCTGAGTTGATCTGCACTCCGGCTACCTTACCGACGAGTGAATTCACGAAGTTCGCATCCTTTACTGCTGTAAGTTTGTCAGCGTTCACTTTCTGCACATTGTAGGAAAGTGTCTTCTCTTCGCGCTTGATACCGAGTGCGGTAACTACGACTTCGTCAAGGAATTCGGTAGCCTCTACAAGTGTGAAGTTCAATGTCTTCTGTCCTGTCCAGACGGCCTCTGCGTCTTTGTATCCGAGAATGGACACTACGATGACGTCGTTCTTGGAAAGGCCGGAGAGGGTGTACTCGCCGTCCATACCGGATACGACCGCTCCGGCTTTGTCCCGAATCATGACGGCTGCTCCCGGAACAGGTCCGTTTGAATCGGCTATAATACCTTCAACTACCCCTCCCGACGCCTCTTGGGCAAATGTCAGGGAAGGAGCAGCGACATTCAGGGCTGCGATGGCAACGAAAGCCAAGCATACCCGGATAAACGTTTGCTTCAAATGTTTGAACATAATTGTGTGGTGTTTATAATTCGTGGTCTGTGTAACCACTTGGCCGCAAAGTTACACTTATAAATCATATTTACAAAAAATTTGGCTAA
>ULYL01049245.1_pt1 | contig 60780 bp, 100 predicted proteins | sample 1962211 | NCBI WGS metagenome assembly ULYL01 (sample SAMEA4835864, study PRJEB28245) | human gut metagenome | biome: gut microbiome; material: fecal sample | place: Denmark | collected 2008
CAGCAGTTGAATATTTTGTGGTTATTACATTTTTTCTCATGGTTTACCTCCTTTCTAACTTTTCATGGGTTGCGAAAAGTTATATAGATCTTGATTAAACATCATGTAACCCCCTCTGAAAACGGTATGAAACAAGTTATAAGCTATTGAAGGGAGGTCTAAAGCATGGCTAAAAAGAGACGTACTGCTACAACTCCAGAAGCACGAGAGAATCAGATGATCTCTTACGCCATGGATTTAGCGGAACAACAGATATTAGACGGTACAGCGTCGTCTCAGGTGATCACTCACTTCTTAAAACTCGGTACAGAGAAAGAAAGACTAGAAAGAGAGAAGCTTAAGCAAGAGAACGAGCTTCTTAAAGCTAAAGCACATGCTCTTGAGTCTAGCGAAGAAATGAAAACAATGTATGAAGAGGCTATCAAAGCCATGCGTACATATTCTGGTAATGGTGATCCTGATGATTATTAGAGCATACAACGAGTTAATGCTATTGCCGACGTTTAAAGAAAGATTCGAATATCTTAAATTGTCAGGTAGAGTTGGCGAAGAAACCTTTGGATTCGATAGATGGATTAATCAAAAATTTTATAGATCAGCGGAATGGAAACACATAAGAGATCAAGTTATAATAAGAGATAACGGATGTGATCTAGGCGTTGAAGGTCGAGAGATCTATGGAAAAATATTAATACATCATATGAATCCAATAACAAAGAAAGATATATTAGATCGAACGGATTTATTACTTAATCCAATGTATCTAATATCAGTAACTAAGCAAACGCATGACGCCATTCACTATAGCGATGAATCTATACTTATGAACGATCCAATAGTGCGTAGTAAAAATGATACTTGTCCATGGCGTCACGATTAATTCTAGAAAGGAGCGTGCACTGTGGAAAGTATACTTACATCTATTAAGTTATTGTTAGGAATAACTGAAGACTATGAAGCTTTTGATCAACAGATCATAGCACATATAAATTCAGTATTCATGATTCTAACACAGCTTGGTGTTGGTCCGCCAGAAGGATTCATGATCGCTAGCAAAATTGATACATGGAATGAATTCGTAAGTGATGAGAAAAAAATGCAGTTAGTGAAGTCGTACATGCATTTAAAAGTTAAAATGCTTTTTGACCCGCCTTCTAGTTCTGCTGTTATGGACAGCACTAATAGAATGATTAACGAATTCGAATGGCGACTAAACTCGCAAGCAGAATCTAAATTATAGGTGATGACTATGAATGAAACAGTATTAGTGCATCACGGAATAAAAAGTCAAAAATTGGGCGTTAGAAGGTATCAAAATAAAGATGGAACGTTGACTAACATGGGTAGAAACCGAAAAACTATGAACGAGGTAAATGATATTGGATTTGAATTAGATGAGTCATGGATAAAATACCAGTATAAAAATAAATAGGAGGTAATAAAATGGTCGATACATATTTAAGTCATCACGGAATAAAAGACCAAAAATGGGGAGTTAGAAGATATCAGAATAAGGATGGAAGTTTAACTGGTGCTGGAAAACGTCGTTTCAAAAAGATAAGTAATGATCCAGAAAAACAAAGGAAAGAAAAAGAATATACTAAACAAATATTAGATGCACGTGCACAACAAGAAAAAGAGACATCTAAGGGTTTTAGGGAACTTGGTATGCATGAAGAGTCTAAGAAATCTGCCCGGTTAGCGCAAACATACAATAAGATGATAAAAGACATCGATTCAGGTACATTAAAAGCTGGCAGAGATTTCATAACCGCCAAGAGCAAGAATTTTGGCGATGTTAACGATAGAATTGTCTTTAAGAAAACTGATGCTGAAATTAAAAAGACTCGATATAAAAATAAAGATGACAAAACTTTTAAAAAGACTGGAATAAAAGTAGAGAGAGATTCGTTAAACAGGGTCACCAGATTAAAGGCAACGAATGCGTCTAAGCGTCAGATTAGAAAAATTAATAAAATGCAAAGGTCAATTAATAGACGCGGAGATTATTAAATCGACAAACACGCATAGAAAGAAGGTGGTGAACGTGAATGAATTAGTATTAATCCATCATGGAATAAAAGGTCAGAAGTGGGGTATCAGACGATTTCAAAATAAAGACGGAAGTCTTACCCCAGCTGGGAGAAAACGAGTAGCAAAACTCGAATCTCAATATACATCGTTAACCGGAAAAAAAATTAATAGTCAATCTGCAAAACCAAAGCCAAAAACAATTGAAGAGCGAACAAAAGAATTACAGTCACAGAAAGCGTATCTTCAAACACAGAAAGATATTTTAGATCTTAATAGACAGATAGCGTCTTTAAAACCAGACACAAGAAGTGCTGGTAAAAAATTTATAGAAAAGAACGCGCCGACTATTGGAAAAATAGTTTGGGATAGTGTCGGTAAAAATACTGTTCAGAAAGTAATTGATAAGAAGCTTGGTCTTGATAAAAAATCTGCATCAGAAAAACTCGCTCAGCAAGCAAAAGATCTTGAGAATATGTACAAGGTAAAAGATTATAAATCTAAACTTGGTAAAGAAACAGATTCTCAAAGAATTAAGCGTGAACGAGACGATCAGCAGAACCGATATTATAGGGACTTTTACAAAAATCAGAATGAAGAGTTAAAAGAGAAACGTAAAAAGAAGTAGAGGTGGTATAAAATGAGTTTATCTAATACCGCCACGCCTATTTATTATGGTCAATTTAGAGATGCTGTAATAAGAGGTGAAATCCCTATTTGCAGAGAGATAGAAATGGAAATGAATCGAATAGACGATCTAATTGCCAATCCTGGAGTATGGTATGATGATCAAGCTATTAATGGATTTATAAGGTATTGTGAAGATGAACTCACATTGACTAACGGCGAGGATCTGCATCTATTAGATTCATTTAAGTTATGGGCTGAGCAGATTTTCGGATGGTATTACTTTGTTGATAAGAGCATATATGTTCCTGATCCAGATGGACGAGGCGGGCATTACGAGAATAAGACAATAAAAAAACGTCTTATTAAGAAACAATATTTGATTGTTGCTCGAGGTGCAGCGAAGTCTATGTATGGAAGTTGTTTACAAAACTACTTTCTAAATGTAGACGTATCCACTACCCATCAGGTAACAACGGCGCCTACCATGGCTCAGTCGGAAGAAGTTATGTCCCCTATAAGGACTGCAATTACTCGTGCTCGAGGTCCGTTATATCAGTTTTTAACTGAAGGTTCGTTACAGAATACAACCGGTTCAAAAGCTAACCGAGTAAAGCTTGCCTCTACTAAGAAAGGTATTCAGAATTTTCTGACCGGCTCGCTATTAGAAATAAGACCAATGACAATCGACAAGTTGCAGGGTCTTCGAGTTAAAGTAGCGACTGTTGACGAGTGGCTTTCTGGTGACATTAGAGAGGATGTAATCGGCGCTTTAGAGCAGGGTGCAGCAAAGGAGCAAGGCAGCGGAACCAATGATGACTATTTAATAGTTGCTATAAGTTCTGAAGGTACTGTTCGTAATGGCGCTGGCGATGACATCAAAATGGAATTGATGAAGATTCTTAAAGGCGAGTATAAAGCACCACATACTTCAATCTTTTGGTATAAGCTTGACTCTATTGATGAGGTTGCTGAACCAGATATGTGGATTAAAGCAAATCCAAATCTCGGAAAGACTGTTACTTATGAAACATATCAGGATGATGTTGAAAGAGCTGAAAAGAATCCGGCAGCCAGGAACGATATTCTAGCTAAGCGTTTTGGAATACCAATGGAAGGCTATACATATTTCTTTACATATGACGAAACGCTTAAACATAGACGACATGATTTTTGGGGAATGCCTTGTGCTTTAGGTGCCGATTTATCACAAGGTAATGACTTTTGTTCATTTACATTTTTGTTTCCATTACGAGATGGGGCATTCGGTATTAAGACTCGAAATTATATAACTGAGCTTACCTTAGCAAAACTCCCAGGTTCTATGAGAGTGAAATATGATCAGTTCATAGACGAGGGTAGTTTAATTGTAATGGAAGGTACAATTCTCGATATGATGGATGTTTATGAAGAACTAGATAATCACATAACTCAACGAGAATACGATATTCGAGCATTTGGGTATGATCCATACAATGCTAAAGAATTCGTAGAAAGATTCGGTAGAGAGTATGGTGAATATGGTATAGTAAAAGTACCACAGGGATCAAGAACTGAATCTGTTCCTTTGGGTGAGTTAAAGAATCTTGCCGAGGAGAGAATGCTTATCTTCGACGAAGAACTTATGACTTTTACAATGGGTAATTGTATCACTATTGAAGATACAAATGGAAACCGTAAACTTTTAAAGAAACGATACGAGCATAAGATCGACGCGGTAGCAGCTATGATGGATGCTTTTGTTGCTTACAAGATTAACCGTGAGCAGTTTGAATAGGAGGTGACTTTATGGAGTTGAAAGATACAATTGAACTTATGACAAGTGAAGATTATAAAGAAAGATTCAAAGCCGAATATCTGCAGCTTAAGATCCGAGTAGAAGGACTTAGAAAAATGCTTATTAAATGGGATGCCGGCAAGCTTGATTTTACCCCGCCATGTCCAAGATCGACATATCTTACTCAGAAGAGATATATGGAAGAATATCTGAATCAGTTAGAAGTGCGGGCTGAAATTGAAGAAATTAATTTAGAGTAGTCTATAAGCCGCAAATCTATGACATGAAAAGCGAAGAGGTGACGACCTAGTAGTGTCCTGCGGCTTACATATAAGGAGATTCAAAATGGAATTTGATATAGCTACAAGGCTGAAACACGCCTATAATGCATTTATGAAACGCGCCCCTACATGGGCTCCCAGTGGTTCTAGCTATTCGGTAAATCCAGATAGACCAAGATTAAGTCGAGGTAATGAACGATCGATCATTACTACAATATATAATCGTATTGCTATTGATGCAGCGGCGATTGATATAAAGCATTGTCGTCTGGATGAAAACCGAAGATATATAGAAGACGTGCAATCTGGGCTCAATGAGTGTCTTAGTATAGAAGCCAACATCGATCAAACAGGGAGTGCATTTATACAGGACATAGTCTTGTCAATGTTAGACGAAGGTGTGGTTGCGATTGTACCGGTTGACACGTCGTTAAACCCTAACATCACATCGTCTTATGACATTCTTTCTATGCGGGTTGGTAAGATTACAGAATGGTTTCCCAAAGATGTTCGAGTGGAATTATATAACGATTCTACCGGATTAAAACAGGAGATTATCATACCTAAACGACAGGTTGGTATTGTTGAGAACCCATTCTACGCTATTTGCAATGAGCGTAATTCTACGTTGCAAAGACTTAAACGAAAACTTTCTTTACTTGATATTACTGACGAGCAGACCGCATCAGGTAAACTAGATTTGATTATTCAGTTACCTTACGTTGTTAAGACTGAAGCTCGTAGAGAACAGGCCGATCGACGTCGAAAAGATTTAGAAGAACAACTTAGTGGATCCAAATATGGAATTGCATATGCGGATGGCACAGAGAAGATTACTCAATTGAACCGGTCTCTTGAGAACAATCTTCTTAAACAGATCGAATATTTAACCGAAGAGGTGTATTCTCAGTTCGGTATAACTAAGGAAGTTCTTAACGGAACTGCCGATGAAAAGACAATGCTTAATTATAATAACCGGACTATCGAACCGATTGTCTCAGCTATTACAGAAGAACTGAGACGTAAGTTTTTGACAAAGACAGCTAGAACACAGGGACAGTCAATTACTTACTTTAGGGATCCGTTTAGATTAGTACCGGTTAACAACATTGCCGAAATTGCAGATAAGCTTACTCGTAATGAGATTATGACTTCGAACGAGATTAGGCAGGTTATCGGAATGAAACCATCTGATGACCCTAAGGCTGACCAACTTGTTAACAGTAACATAAGTCAACCTGATGAAAACCAGCAGTCGATAGACGATCAGTACTATCAGACTGACTATGAAGAAGGAGGAAACAGTCAAAATGGATAATTATGATTTTAGTGGATGGGCCACACGTAACGATTTACAGTGCAGTGATGGTCGGACTATTCGCAGAGATGCGTTTAAAGGAAATGATGGGGCAACCGTGCCCTTAGTATGGAATCATAAACATAATGATCCTAATGCCGTTTTAGGGCATGCCATGCTTGAAAACCGTGATGACGGAGTATACGCTTATGGTACATTTAACGATACAGAACAGGGACAGCATGCGAAAAAGTTACTCCAGAACGGAGACGTAAGATCATTATCGATCTGGGCTAATCAGCTTAAACAGATCGGCGGGGATGTTATGCATGGAAACATTAGAGAGTTAAGCCTGGTATTATCCGGTGCAAATCCTGGAGCGTATGTAGATTTCGTAATGGCACACGGTGATGATGAAGAAGATACATTGTACGCTAATTACGATGAGAATCTTATGATATGGCACTCTGACCAGCCCCCCGTAAATAATAAGAAAGGAGATAATAATATGGCTGATACTAATACAAACAATAATAATAACCCAAACGGTAATCCCGATACTGATAAAAAAGATATTGAAAGCATCATTAAAAGCATGAACGATGATCAGCGCAGTGTCATGGAATACATGGTTGGCTTAGCTTTAGAAGAAGGTGAAGGAGATGATGATATGAAACATAATGTATTTGAAGATGGTAACCAGACACAGACAAATGTGCTTAGTCACTCAGATGAGCAGGCTATCATTGCACTTGCTAAACAGTCTAATGTCGGTTCCTTAAAGCAGGCACTGGAAATTTATGCTGAAGAGAATTCCGGTACATTATCTCATGGTGTATTCGATGATAATGTAGAGAAACTCTTCCCAGAATATGAATTATTAAAGAAAGGTGAGCCAGAAACTCTTGAAAGAGATCAGTCCTGGATCGCTGCAGCAATTAGCAAGATTCATAAATCACCTATCAGTAGAATTAGAACACGTCAGGCAGATGCTCGAATTGCTGAGCTTAGAGCTAAAGGTTATCAGAAGAAAGGTAACTATAAAGAGAACATGGCGCAGATTAAGCTGCTTAGTCGTACAACTGATCCACAGACGATCTACATTAAAGACGAAATGCATCGTGATGATATTATTGACATCACGGATTTCGATATTGTAGCATATCAGTGGAGAATGATGAGACATATTCTTGACGAAGAACTTGCTATGGCCGCATTAGTTGGCGATCAGAGAGAAGAAGGCGATCCGGATAAGATTCATGAGGATCACATCAGATCTATTTGGCATGATGATGAACTTTATACAATTCATTATGATGTTGATATTGCAGCAGCCAAAACAGCTCTTCAGGGGTCTAATACATCGGCTAACTTTGGTGACAATTATATTTATGCAGAGGCAATTATTACGTCAGCTCTGTATTCCAGAGAGAAATTCAAAGGATCAGGAACACCGGACCTTTACTGTACTCCACACTTATTAAACGTAATGCTTTTAGCCCGAGATTTAAATGGACGTAGAATTTATGATTCCAAAGCAGATCTTGCAGCAGCACTCAATGTTGGTAATATTTATACAGTTGAGCAGTTTGAGGGTCTTACAAGAACCGATGGATCATCCAAGAAACACAAACTCCTGGGTCTCTTTGTTAACTTAGCAGACTATCAGTTTGGTTCCACCAAGGGTGGCGAGATCACTAAATTTGATGACTTCGATATGGACTTCAACCGTTATAAGTATATGCTTGAAACAAGATTGTCAGGATCTCTTACACGAGTTTATTCTGCAATTGCTCTGGAAGAGCCTACTGAATAAATATAAACTTTAAAAGGAGGAATAAGTTATGGAAATTGTTAGACCAGTATTTTCGGATAAAAATGTAGCAGTTAGAAAATGTTTTTTAAAAGCCGCAGATAACGTTCTTTACCATGATGCCGAATTCAAGAAGGCACTCACAGCAGATGAGGCTGTTGACGCATATCTTAAAGGTGTTGTAATTGTTGCAGCTGACGGATCTTTTAGTACTCCGATTGGATGTGCAGTAGCTTCCAAAAAGGCTACTCTTACATATATTAAGCCGAATGGCACAACGGCTACATCCGCAGATATCGGGAAAGCTACATCAGTTTAGGTATAGCTTATGAGTAAATGGTTCGGCAAAATAGGGTACGCTATACAGAAAGAATCGGAACCCGGAATATGGGAAGACGAAATCGTTGAACGAGATTACTACGGCGATCTATTAACTGACAATAGAAAACGCCAGTCTAATAATAACGTTCTTGATGAAATTACGCTTTCAAATATGGTTAGCATTATTGCTGATCCATTTGCTTATAACAATTGTTCTTGTATGGCGTATGTAGAAATTATGGGGGCTAGATGGAAAATCTCTGAAATCGAGGTTAAGCCCCCTCGATTAAATCTAACAATAGGAGGTGTATATAATGGGAACACGCCTAGAACTTCAGACGAAACTTGAAGAACTTCTTGGTTCTCGAAACGTATATTACCAACCTCCGTCAACCGTCAAAATGGTATATCCAGCTATAGTATATAATAGAGCTGATTTTACTTCTAGACATGCAAACGACGAAAAATATCTTGTTAAAAAAAGATATTCAATAATCGTAATATCTAAGAAACCAGATGACCCAGTATTAGATAAATTGTTAGCATTACCATTCTGTTCTTATGAAACACAATATATTGTTGACAATCTTATTCATGATACATTCAGTTTATATTTCTAAAAAGGAGGAATATTTATGGCTAAATTAGTTTGGGATAAATCCGGAGAACATTTCTACGAAACCGGAGTTAGAAAAGGTGTATTATACAATTATGACAAGTCTACAAATGCTTACGCCAGTGGAGCTGTTTGGAATGGTCTTACCGGCGTAACAGAATCACCAGAAGGTGCTGAGCCAACCGCGTTATATGCTGATGACATAAAGTATCTTAATCTTATGTCTGCTGAAGATTGGAAAGGAACTATTACAGCATACACATTTCCTAAAGAATTTGAGAAATGTGATGGATATGCAGAATTAACTGCAGGTGTAACAATCGGTCAGCAGGATAGAGAAATTTTCGGATTCTCTTATCAGACACGTATTGGTAATGATACAGAGGGCAGCGAGAAAGGTTACAAGATTCATTGTGTATACGGCTGCGTAGCTTCTCCGTCTGAGAAAGCTTATGCAACAATTAATGATTCACCAGAAGCTGTTGAATTTAGCTGGGATGTTAATGCTACTCCGGTAGAAGTTTCAGGACATAAACCGACAGCTACATTAATAATCGATTCGACTAAGGTGAGTGAAAAGGCTCTTAAAGCTGTTGAAGATCTTCTTTATGGTAATGACACAACTGGAACTGCTAAATTACCTTTACCAGCTGAAATTCTTTCAGCCATTACAGCTGCAGGTGAATAAGAATCGTTAAATAAGAAAGGAGTTAAACTATGTTAAGAAAGGAAATTACTTATACAGATTTTAATGGAGTAGAAAGAACAGAACCATTCTACTTTAATTTATCAAAAGCTGAGCTTATGGAGATAGATCTCACATCTATGGGCGGGTTCGAAAATACAGTAAAAGCTATTATTGATACTCACGACACCCCGAGTCTTATTAAGATTTTTAAAGAGTTTATTCTTAAGGCATATGGCGAAAAATCTCCAGATGGAAAACGTTTTATGAAAGTAAATGATGATGGTGTTCCAGTATCACGAGCATTTTCTGAAACGAATGCTTATTCCGAATTATTTATGGAATTGGCAACCGATGATGTTGCTGCGGCTGAATTTATTAACGGAATTATTCCAGCTGATGTATCTAAAAAGGCTTTGGACGAGGGCCTTATCCAGCTTCCACATAAAGATAATTAAGAAAGAAGGTAAGGAGAATGCTTAAAGTGATTGTTCCTGGACTTGGATATGAGGATTGGGACGAATTTAAAGAAGAGTTTGTTTATCATGTCGAATCCGAAGATGTTGAACTACAACTTGAGCATTCTCTTGTAGCTTTATCTAAATGGGAGTCAAAATGGCATGAACGGTTTTTAGGTCGTAAAGATCTAACCGATGAACAAATGATTGATTATATACGATGCATGACCATCAATGATGTAGATCCTGAAGTTTATAGTCGATTAACAACGGATAACTTTACTCAGATAAAAGAGTATATGGATGATCCAATGACAGCAACTACTTTTAGAAATAATAATTCGCGAAGTAATAGTAGCGAAGCCACTACATCAGAAATCATATATTATTGGATGATAGTTAATAACATACCAGTTGAATTTGAACATTGGCATATAAAAAGATTATTAACATTAATCAGAGTGTGTTCTATAAAAAATCAGCCAGCCAAAAAAATGAATAAATTGGAAGTGGCTAAATCATATAGAGCGCTTAATGCTGAACGATGTGCCAAGCTTGGAACAAAGGGGTGATTATATGGCAACTATCAGCGACAAATGTATAAAGCTTGTTAAAGAATTTGAAGGTTGTAAGCTTAAAGCTTATAAAGATGAAGTTGGTGTATGGACCATCGGTTACGGAATAACTAATGCCGATAAATCTATTACTGGAAAAACAATTAAATCCGGAATGAAAATTTCACAGGCTACAGCTGAGAAATGGCTTAAAGATTCTTTGATCAAGAAATATCTTCCGCTTGTTATGAAATATAATAGCAAGTATAAATGGAATCAAAATGAGATTGATGCATTGGTTTCTTTCTGTTATAATATTGGGAACATTAGACAGCTTACTGATAATGGTACCAGAAGCAGAAAAGAAATTGCATCAGCCATGCTTAGATATAATAAAGCTGGCGGAAAAGTTTATCGTGGTTTAACACGAAGAAGAAAAGCTGAACAGAAACTGTTCTTAACTAAAGTAAAAACCAAAGAAATTACTTTGGGATCTTATTTGCATTCTAAAGGTTATGGAGCAGGAACTCCAAATCTTAAGAAACTTGCAGTAGCTAATATTGATACACCGGAAATCAAATCTGCGTTATTAACATTAGCTAAAAATAAAAAATTGAAGCTTCCAAAAGACTTAGCAAAATGGTCTAAGTAGGAGGTACATATGATTACATTCAGACAGAAGGGTGATTTCGAAAAGGCTACTCGATATTTTTTAAAACTTCAGAAAGCTATAAATACCGGAGTACTCGATAAATACGGACAAGAGGGAGTAGCCGCCCTCCGGTCTGCAACCCCAGTTGATACTGGCTTAACTGCTAATTCCTGGGATTATAATATTGAAAATTCTTCGGGTGGCGTTTCTATAGTATTCACCAACTCGAATCGAAATAATGGTGTCCTTATAGCAGTTATTCTGTTTTATGGACATGGTACAGGAACTGGTGGATGGGTTGCAGGAAGAGACTATATAAATCCGGCTATTCAACCAGTTTTTGATAAAATGGTAAATGAAATATGGAAGGAGGTCACTAAGATATGAGTAATACTGTTGACAGTAGAGTCGTTGAAATGCGATTTGATAATAAAAACTTTGAATCAAATGTGGCACAGAGTATGTCTACACTTGATAAATTAAAGGCTAAACTCAATCTTTCTGGTGCCTCTAAAGGACTAGAGAACCTTGATAAAGCAGTTAAAAATACAAACATGTCAGGTCTTGCCTCTGGTATAGAAACGGTAAATGCTAAATTCTCGGCTATGCAAGTTATAGGTATGACTGCATTATCCAGAATAACAAATGTGGCTATGACCGCTGGAAAGAACATAGTTTCTGCTCTGACTATAAATCCGGTTAAAGACGGACTTAACGAATATGAGACTCAGATCAATTCTGTTCAGACTATCTTGGCAAATACCCAAAAAGAGGGCACAAACGTCAAAATGGTAAATGCGGCATTAGACGAATTAAATACTTATGCTGATAAAACCATTTATAACTTCACAGAGATGACTCGTAATATTGGTACATTTACCGCGGCAGGTGTAAAACTGAATACATCAGTTAAATCTATACAGGGTATCGCTAATTTAGCTGCGGTATCCGGATCAACGTCGCAACAAGCATCTACAGCTATGTATCAGTTATCTCAGGCATTAGCTGCTGGTAAAGTAAGTTTAATGGACTGGAACTCAGTAGTAAATGCTGGTATGGGTGGTCAAGTATTTCAGGATGCTTTAATTAGAACGTCCGAAAATCTTAAGACCGGAGCTAAAGAAGCCATTAATACATATGGTACATTCCGTGAAAGTTTAACTAAAAGCGGATGGTTAACAACTGAAGTATTAACTGAAACTCTCAATCAGTTCGCTGGAGCATATTCTAAAGCAGATTTAATGTCACAGGGTTATAGCGAAAAACAGGCTGAAGACATTACAAAAATGGCTAAGACGGCCATGGACTCAGCAACAAAGGTAAAAACATTTACACAGTTAATTGATACCTTGAAAGAACGTTTGGGATCAGGTTGGACCGAAACATGGCGACTTCTTATTGGTGATTTCGAGGAAGCTAAATCGTTATGGACTGGCGTTTCTGATGTATTAGGTACTTTTATAGATAACATGTCCAATGCTAGAAATGCGGTTATTAAAAGTACCATGGGCAAGGGTCTTGGTGCTATGGGGAAAGAACTTACTAAAGCGTTCAACGGAATTAATGAAGCAGCGAAAACCGTTGATAAAGTTTCTTCATCACTTACTAACCTAGGTAAAGTAAGTACCCAAGTTATTAACGGAGATTTTGGTAATGGTGAAACTCGTTTTAAGAAACTTACAAAGGCTGGCATTAATTACTACACAGTACAAAATGCAGTCAATAAAGCTTTAGGAAATAGTAAACAATATACAAAAGAACAAATCGCAGAACAGGATAAACTAACCAGTACAAAGTCTAAAACTACTGAAACAACTAAGAAAGAAGTAGAAGCGAACACTAAACTTACAGATGAGCAGAAAAAACAGATTATTGCGTATGCTCAAATGAGTGATGCACAGTTAAAAGCAGCTGGTGTAACTAAAGAACAGCAGCAAGCACTCGCCGATTTAAAAACGACATCTGAACAGATGGGCATTCCTATAAAAGAACTGGTAATGAACATTGATCAAATTAATGGTCGATGGATTATGATAAAAGGTTTTGCTAATATAGGAAACGGACTTATTAAAGTATTTAAATCTATCGGGGATGCTTGGAAAGAAACGATGAAACCAATAACTGGAAATGATATTTTCAATGTAATTGTTGGATTTCAGAAGTTTACAAGACAGTTAATTATGACTGACCAAACAGCAGATAAACTTAAACGAACGTTTAAAGGCGTATTTGCAATGTTAGATGTGGTTATGACTGTTACCGGTGGCGGATTAAAATTAGCGTTCAAGGTTTTAGGTATGGTACTTAAAGCGTTTGATACTGATTTATTAACAGTTACCGCCAATATTGGTGACGCTATTGTAGCAATCAGAGACTTTTTATTTAGCAATAATTTAATTACTAGTGGATTTAAATTAATAGCGTCAGGCGTCAAAATGGCAGTGAATGCTATTAAAAGTTTCATTAATATGATTAAAGGAATTCCGCAGATACAGAATTTTGCCAATTTCTTTAAAAGTTTAGACTGGAATGAGATCGGACAGAATGTAGTAGACGGTCTTAAAAACGGTTTAAAAGGCGGAATAAGTCAGATTCCACAGATTCTTATCCAAATTGGTCAATCTATGATTGATGCGATTTGTGGTATTCTTGGGATTGCTTCGCCGTCTAAAGTTATGTACGACATTGGTGTATGGGCTATACAGGGTCTTATTAATGGCGTATTATCAATGGTTAAAGGTATTGTCGATGCAATTTCTAACATTGGTAATATTATTGCTGATACATTTAGTAAGATATTTGATAAGCCAGATTTCGATTTTTCCAAACTTGAAACATTCGGTAAAAATATTATGAATATGTTTACTAATATGTTCAGCGGATTAAATTTCGGTAAAATATTGTCACTTGGTGCTATGGGCGGAGTATGGTATTTATCTAAGCGAGCATTAGACGTCGCTGATAGTATCACTGCGCCATTTGAAGGCGTTGGGTCAGTTCTTGAAAGTGCTGCTGAAGTTATAGAGAAATCGAACAAAAATATTCAGAGGATTCTTAAGAATACTTCGAAAGTAATTAAGTCTTTCTCTAAAGTTCTTAATGCAAAAGCTTGGCAGATGAAAGCTGAGGCTATGAAAAACATTGCTCTTTCTATTGCTATTCTAGCTGGCGCAGTTTATCTCCTCGCAAAACTTGACACATCGTCATTACAGAAAGGTGTCGTGGCGATCGGTGCCCTTGCCGCAATTCTTGCTGTATTAGCGTTTGCTATGAATCAACTTGATGGATTGTCGTTCTCTAAAAATGAAAATGGTTTTAACGTTAAAGGTCTTAAAACATCTTTATTAAGTATAGGCACTGCTATTTTATTAATTGCGACATCCGTTAAAATCATGGGAAAATTAAAACCTGAAGAAGTTGAACGGGGCTTTAAAGGTTTAGTTGGTATTATTGCAGCTATCGGAGCAGTAATTGCTGCATATGGAACACTAGTTAAAGGCAAATCAGCTAAAAACATTGGTGAAGCTGGTAAAATGATAAAACGTCTTGCTACATCAATGCTTATTATTGCCATAGCTGCTAAAATCATTGGCAAATTATCACCAGCCGAGATGACTAAAGGTGCTGCATTTATGGTTGCATTCGGGTTATTTGTTGCTGCTATGACTAAAGTTGCTACGGTAGATGGAAAGATAGCTGATAAGCTCGGTGGAATGATGATCCGAATGGCTATTGCTATGGGACTTATGGTTGGAGTAGTTAAACTCGTATCCGGTTTGTCACCTAGTGATATGGTTAAAGGAGCCGCTTTTGCTGGAGCTTTTGTATTATTCGTTTATGGGTTGAAAAAAGCAGCTTCTATAGACAACGGAACATCAATTGCCAAATTAAGTCTTTTATTGTTTAACGTGACTAATTCTATGATGATGATGGTTGGCGTAGTCAAACTCATAGGTTTATTATCAGAGTCTGACATGTTAAAAGGTGTTGCTTTTGCCACAGCGTTCTTGCTGTTCATTAAAGCACTTATCGGAATCGTCAAAATGGATTCTGGGCAGCAAATCGCTAAAGTTAGTGGCATTATTCTATCTATGTCAGTATCAATGCTTATGATGGTCGGAGTAGTTAAACTTGTAAGTATGCTTACTCCAGGAGAAATAACCAAAGGTATAATGGCTATAGGGTTGTTTGCTTTAATGATAAAAGCAATGGTTAACATAGCTAAAAATGCGGGAAATAATACGAAACTAGCTGGAACATTATTAGGCATGGCTACAGCTATTGGTATTATGGCTGGCGTATGCGTTTTACTCAGTATGATTGATACGACATCATTAGCTAAGGGTATACTAGCCGTGGGACTATTATCTACAATGATTTCCCTAATGATATACTCGACAAAAGGCTCAAGTAACGCAGTTAAGAATATTGTTGCTTTATCGGCGGCAATAGCTGCAATGGTCGGGGCTGTTATAATACTCGCAATGTTAGATCCTCAGAAAATGACTACAGCGGTTGCTTGTCTTTCGAGTTTAATGGTAGCCTTTGGCATAATGTCAAAACTGTCATCGAATGCCAAAACATCTATTAAATCGATGGCTTCAGTATTAGTCGTTGTTAGTTTGTTAGCCGCTGTTTGCGCAGCGCTTGGTATGTTACCGATTGATATGACTTTAGAAACGGCTGCTGGACTATCAATATTAATTCTTGCTATATCTGGCGCTGTAGCAATATTAGGAACAGTTAAAAAAGTAAATAAGTCAGCTATTGCCGGAGTGGCTGGTGTCGCTTTAGTTGTTGGGGCTTTAGCTTCAGTACTCGGTGTACTTAACAAGTATGATTTTAATGTTGGCATTGAAACAGCAACAGCCATGTCTGAATTGATATTAGCATTATCTACATCATGCGCTATCCTTGGTTCAATTTCCGGATTAAATGGTTCAACAGCAACGAACGCTGGTAAATTATTGCTTGTTGTTACTGGAGTTGCCGCATTACTTACTGGTTTAGCTGGTTTGGTAGATTTAATACCGGGGGCTAAGAAATTCTTAGATGGCGGTATTGAAGTTCTTCAAAAGATTGGTTATGGTCTAGGCTCATTCTTAGGTAACATAGTAGGCGGATTTAGTGCAGGAGCAACTGCTGATTTACCAGAAGTCGGTCAGAATTTATCAGCATTTATGCAAGCATTTGGTCAAATCGATGGGAAATCGTTAAGCGGAATAAAAAGCTTTTCTGATGCTATGCTTGAAATAAGTGCAGCAAATATATTAGATGGAATATCTAAATTTATTAATTTCGGTAAGAGTCCTATTGAGACTTTTGTAGATAACATAAAAACATTAGCTAACGGACTCGCTGACGTAGCGACATCGTTAAACGACAATGGTCCGATTGATTTATCTAATCTGAATTCAATTGCTAATGTAGGTAATGCTTTTGCTAAACTCCAATCAACAGTTGAACCTGTCGGCGGATTACTTCAAGTTATAACTGGACGCGGTGATCTTGGAGATTTCGGTAATCAGATTTCATCGTATTGTAAAAATATCGCTAAAGCAGCATCGTCGATATCCGATATAGAACCAGAAAATGTCGATAATCTTGAAGTAATTGCATCAGTTGGTAAAGCATTTAGTGCACTTCAATCAACAGTACAACCAATATTAGGTTTAAAACAAGCTTTTACTGGTACTAAAGACCTTGGAGACTTCGGACTTCAGGTAGCAGTATATTGTAGCAGTCTTAAAATGGCTATTTCCGCTGTTAAAGGCATTCAACCAGAGGGTATTGATAACCTAGAAAGCATTGCTAATGTAGGTAGTGCATTTTCTAATCTTCAGAAAACAGTACAACCGATACTCGGTTTAAAACAAGCTTTTACTGGTACTAAAGACCTTGGAGACTTCGGACTTCAGGTAGCTTTATACTGTAACAGCCTCAAAATGGGTATTTCAGCTGTTAAAGGTATTCAACCAGAAGGTATTGAAAATCTTGAAAGCCTTGCCTCGGTTGGACAAATATTTTCTCAGTTACAATCAACTGTAGAACCAGCAGGTTTACTTCAGACATTGCTTGGTGAAAAAGATTTATCAACTTTCGGTACTCAAGTATCCTGGTTTATCAATCAGATACAAATGGCGATAAGCAGTATTCCAGAAGATTTTGATGTTAACATAGATACCGTTCAGAAGATAGTCACTGTTGGTAATATGTTAGCAGAGCTTCAGAAAGCTTTACCAGAAGATACATTCTTTGATAGCAAAATGAATCTTAGCCAGTTCGGAACTAAGATTGTTTCTTTCGGAATAGCTATGAGTGATTTTTCAGCGTCTGTTGCCGATATAGATGCTGGTAATATTAGCAAGGTTGTAACGATTGGAAAACGTCTATCAACTCTTATGGACAGCTTGAAAAATATTGATATTTCTGGACTCAGTAAATTTAAGTCAATAAAAGATATCGGATCGGCTCTTAACGATTTTGCGTCAAGTATTACGTTTGACACTGGCGCTATATCTTCAGCTGTTTCATCAGCTAATAAACTTAAGAGTTTCATAAATGGACTTAAAGACCTTGACACTTCAGGAATTTCTAAATTCCAATCAGCAATATCCAAACTTGGACAAACTGATATTTCATCGGCGGCATCATCTTTATCTAAAGGTGCCGGACAGATGGCTAAAGTTGGTTCTTCAATGACTAAATCGTTAACCAGCGGACTTAAATCAGGTTCTGGTGCAGCTGGTTCTGCTGCCAGTTCTTTAGTAAAAAATATGAGCTCAAAATTGTCTGGATCTGCAGGTCAGTTTAGTTCTGCCGGTACAAAGTTGATTGCTGCTTTCATTAAGGCTATAAACGCTAAGAAAGGTATGGCTTCGGCCGCAGCTAGAGCAGTTGCTTCTGGTGCTGCATCGGCCATGGGTGGAAGTTCAGGCCGAGGTTATAGTTACGGTAGTATGTTGGGTCAAGGATATGTCAATGGCGTTCGAGCTAAAGTAGTGTCTGCATATGCTGCCGGTTACGCAGTTGGTGCTGCCGGTGCTAGAGGTATTGCTGCAGGTCAGAATTCTAATTCCCCATCAAGATTAGCATATAAGTGGGGTGTATACCTTGGTGAAGGATACGTCAATGGTGCTCAGACAATGGTTAAATCCGCCGGTAGAGTCGGATATAAAATGGGTGAAACTGCAACCCAATCATTAGCAGATTCTTCTCAGAAGTTGGCAAAAATGGTTGATATGAGTTTCGATTCATCTCCAACAATAAGACCTGTTGTTGACATGACAGATATAAAGAAACAATCAAGTTCCATAAGTGCATTGTTTAGCGACCCTCTAATGTCTTCAACTGGAAATATTAGAGCTATTCGTACCGTAGTAGATAACCGTCAAAATGGAAATGATGATATAGTTTCTTCTATTAATAAACTTCGTAAAGACCTCGGAAATGTTGGAAATACTTATAATAGTATAAACGGTATTACGTATGATAACGGTAGCGAGATATCTGAAGCAGTAGGTACACTCGTTAGGGCAGCTCGTATAGAAAGGAGGCGATAACTATGTCCGCACCAAAAATAGATAAAATCGGTATACAGAATGATTCTAAAACTATGTTTTGTACTTGGAAATGGGGTAAGAAACATACAAAAGAATATAAAGTTATTTGGTATTATTCGACCGGTGACGGAGTTAAATTTATCGGCTCTGAGACAACCGAAACACATAAGCAATCGACATATTCAATACCAGATAATGCTAAGACAATATCTGTTAAAGTTAAACCTATATCTACAAAACATAAAGTTAAAAAGGGTAAAAAGACTAAAGAAGTATCCTATTGGAATGCTAATTGGTCATCCGAAAAAACATACGTATTAAATAAACATATGGAGCCGGATAAGCCTTCGGCTCCAACTGTAACCGTAGACAAATTTAGACTTACTGCATCTTGCGAAAATTTGTCTGATGATCCGAACAATAAGCCGACATCAATTATATTTAGAGTTGTTAGAAATAACTCAAGTTCGGCATTCGCTACAAATTGGGCAAAGGTTGCAAACCGATCAGCATCCTGCTCATGGAATATTTCAGCAGGAGCTAAATACAAAGTACAATGTAGAGCATATAGATCAAATTTATATAGTGATTGGTCTGATTTTTCAGCAGAGGTTGAGACAATACCTGCTGTGCCAAAAGATATCACTAGTTGTCGAGCTCGTTCTTCCACAGAGATAGAAGTTAAATGGTCTGCAGTAAGTAATGCAACCTCGTATGAGGTACAGTATACTACTAAACGAGAATATTTTAACACTAATCCAGATGGGGTTTCCACAAAAACGATAGAAAGCGGAACAACAGCAATTGTTTCTGGACTTGATGAAGGCGGCGAATATTTCTTTAGAGTAAGGGCTAAGAATTCACAGGGTGAGTCGGGATGGACTGGAATAAAATCTTGCAAAGTTGGTAAAAAACCAGCGGCTCCTACTACATGGTCGTCAGCATCTAAAGCTATGACTACAGATCAAATAACATTGTACTGGGTTAATAATTCGCAAGATGGTTCAAAAGCAACCAAATCTGAAATTTATATTTATAAGGATGGAGCACTTCATTCAACGCCAGTCGTCGTTCATAGTTACAACGGTGAAACAGAGGATGAAGAGGAAGAAAAAACGCATTCTTATGTATTAGACAGTACTATATTAGGCGACGGAGCTATAATCAAATGGAAAGTTCGAACAATGGGAGTAATTACCGAATGGAGTGATTTCTCGGTTGAACGAACGATTGACGTATATGCTCCGCCAACATTAGAATTATCGTTATCTGATAAAGAGGGAAACGCACTTGAAACTATCAGTCATTTTCCATTATATATTAAAGGTGTTGCTGGCCCAGTAAATCAAGCTCCAATAGGATATCATATTTCTATCGTGTCTCTTATGGATTATGAATATGAGGATCAAGTCGGAGAAACTCGGCAAGTGTTAGACGGTCAAGAAGTATATTCTAAATACTTTGACATAGGTACTGATTTACTTCTTGAATTAAATGCCAACCATGTCGATTTGGAAAATGGTGTTAATTATTCAATAATTGGCACTGTAACTATGAATTCAGGTTTAACCGCAAAATCAGAAATACAATTTAATGTTGATTGGATTGATGAGTCATATTATATAGATGCCGAAATATTTTATGATGATAGCACATATTCTTGTATTGTTAAACCTTACGCATATACTCTTCCGGAGGACTACGATCCGGATACATCAACTGTAGAACCAGAAGAAACGATTGTTGACGGCGTTACATTAAATTTATATCGAAGGGATTCTAACGGTGAATTTATTGAGATCGCAACAGGTATTGAAAATACAAAAAATACTTATATTACTGATCCACACCCGGCTTTGGATTATGCTAGATATAGAGTTGTAGCAATTTCAAAAAATACCGGTGCAGTTAGTTTCGAAGATGTTCCGGCATATCCAATTGATGAAACATCAGTTATAATTCAATGGGATGAAAAATGGGAAAATTTAATAACATCAGAAGAAGAACCAGATGTATTTCCAGATGAAAATGATTGGACCGGTTCACGAGTAATTCTTAAATACAACATTGATGTTGCTGATAAAAATTCGATTGATGTATCGTTAATAGAATACGTTGGTAGAAAAAGGCCTGTTAGTTATTATGGAACACAACTTGGTGAATCGTCATCATGGAAAGTTGATATACCAAAAGATGATGAGGAAACACTATATGCATTACGTCGACTGGCTATTTATACTGGCGATGTATATGTAAGGGAACCATCAGGAACCGGTTATTGGGCATCCATTTCTGTATCAATGAATATTAATCATTGTCAGTTAACAATACCTGTAACATTAGATATTACGAGAGTGGAAGGAGGTATGTAATATGCCTGATTGGACTAAAAGTATGCAGCGTACTTACGAATATTACATAGTCGATCCTGTAAGCTGGACTGATGAAACGCAAATTAAAACGATAACAAAAAGTAAAATAGAACGTGACGAATCTTCAGATACGCTCGGATCAGCCTCAATCGAGGCTACCGAGTCTATCGGGGAATGCTATATTCGTATATACTTGATAACAATTCAAAATGGAATTAAAGAAAAGTTTCCATTAGGTACATTTCTTGTTCAAACGCCATCTGTTGATTACAATGGCCGGGTTAAGAAGATTGTTATGGATGCTTATACTCCATTAATCGAATTGAAGGAAAATCCTCCTCCATTAGGATATTCTGTTATGAAAGATACAAATATTATGGACACGGCATATAATCTGTGCTGGACTAATATGAGAGGACCAGTTGTAAAAACATCAAGTGACGATAAACTTTACAGTGATTTTGTAGCTAATACCGACGATACATGGTTAACATATATTCAGGATCTAGTAGCAAATGCTAAATACGATTTAGGACTTGATGAGTATTCACGAGTTATATTTTTACCATATCAGGATATTGAATCATTACAACCAGTATTCCAATATGACGATGATAATAGCTCAATTTTATATTCTGACATAAGTCTAGAACAGGATTTATATGGAGTGCCAACGACCGTAGAAGTAATTTACACGGGTTCTAATAATAGTACAAATTATTACGCAAAGGCGGTTAACGATGATCCAAATAGTCCAACATCTACGATTTCTAGAGGCAGAGAAATCATTTATAGAGATACAGATCCTAATATTTCAGGTGTTCCGACAACAGCAATGTTACAAGAGTATGCTGAAAGATTGCTAAAAAAGGTATCCTCAGTTGAATGCACAATAAGTTACACGCATGGTTATAACGGTGTTCGTGTTGGTGATTGTGTCCGTATGAATTACACAAGAGCTGGGATAACTGATATTAAAGCTAAAGTAACGAAACAAACAATAGAATGTAATACAGCGGGTAAAGTTACTGAGACCGCAGTATTCACTAAACGACTATGGGAGGGGTGATACTATATGGCTCTGTCTAATAATTTAATAAGTCAATTTGTAAATGTTGTCGGAGTTGATAGTAAAGCGAATCTCAAAGGTAACGGTCCGCTTTATGGAACGATCGTAGGTCAAGGCGGATCAATGTATGTTAAACTCGATGGGTCTGATGTTCTTACACCGACTATAACGACTGTCGAATACACCGAAGGTGAACGAGTATTAGTCAACATTCTTAAACATACAGCAACAGTTATTGGCAACGTTTCTTCGCCAGCGGTAAACGGTGGAACTGTTAAAAAAGTTGAAGACAAAGTAGATACTGTAATTGCTGACAATGCTATCATTAGAGATAAGATAACAGCGAGTGAAGCTGAAATATCAGCCATTAAAGCAGACAATGTGTCCATAAATGGTAAACTCGAGGCCACGAATGCTGACATAAAAAATCTTAAAGCTACGGTGATAACAGCTGACCAAGCGGATTTAAAGTATGCTACTATTGAAAACTTAAATGTTGTAAATGAAACAGTACGAAATCTTCAAGGTGATTATGGTTCGTTCAAAGAACTAACAGCTTCTAAATTTGCTGCTGTCGAAGGCAATATAGATAATCTTACGTCGGCAAATGTGACGATTACTGGCCGATTAGATGCTAATGAAGCAAGTATCAATACACTTGAAGCAAATACTGCAAAGATAACTGATCTTGATGCAGTGAACGCTAATATTAAAAATCTCACAGCAAATAAAGCAGATATTGATCTGGGTAATGTAAACAATGCATGGATTCAAAATGGAATTATTAAAGATGGTTCTATAGGAACAGCGACAATTGCAGATGGTGCAATCACGAATGCTCAGATAGCGGACGCAACGATCGAAGCAGCAAAAATCAAATCTATTAACGCAGATACGATCACCGCCGGAACAATTAAGACTGACCGGCTGATCATCACCGGTCCGGATGGTGAGGATTCGATCGTAAAAGTTATTAACGAAGCTAATGGTATATCGTCGTCCGAAGCCAATAGCACAAAGATTCAAGCTGCGTCTATTGATGTAGTCGATTTATCGGCATTTCAAGCGACCATCGCCGGATTTACATTAAGCCAGAATTCTATTCGAGACGGTAAGACTTCCATAAAAGATCCAAATAGTGGCATTTATATTTCTACCACTGGCATTGGAATTGGCAATGGTAATCTTACAGGTAAGAACGAATCTCCTATACAGATGTATGCAGATGGGGCTTTTCGACTTATTGGTCGTAACGGGAAAATCGATTTTAATGCTGTAACTGGTAGTTTAGATCTAGAAGTATCGAGTCTTAAGATAGGTTCTAAAACAGCAGCAACCACTGACGATATTAATGATTTACGAATTGATGCCACTTCATCATTAATAGTTACGTCGTCAAAGGGTACTTGGTTTCGGGACACGAACACTACTACAATAATGACTGTAGAAATTCGTCATAGCGGATATTCCATAACTGACGCAACTTTAATGCATAACGTATTTGGCGAAAAAGCTTTTCTAAGATGGAGTTATAGAAAGAACGGTGATACAGAATACACAGCAATTGCTACAGATGATCCAAGAATAAGCAATAATGGTTTCACGTTTACTCATACCCCAGTTAATGGAGATAGTAATTACGATTTTACATGTGAACTTATAGATACCGATGAATAAGTAATGATTCTTGATGAAAAAAATATGGATCAAAGTTTATTAGATTATAATTTAGGAGGTGAAGTAGATGGCTTATGATAAACGGAACTTTAAAAGCGGAACTAAATTATATGCTAAACAGTTAAATGCAATGGACGACCAACTGGCAGATAACGAAGATCGTCTTGACGCATATGTACAAGCCATCAACAATATTATTGACAAAGCGAATACTTCATCACGAATGTATGGTAAAGATGAGACTACATATTATGATTTTCCAACGAGCGATAAACTGATAATAACAGTAGCATCAGCATAAAAGGAGGTCTAAAAATGAAAACCATATGTAAAGGTATCATATCGTTACTTTATGCTAACGAATTGGATACCATAACCAGATATTATAAACTTCAGGCCTCCTCAGAGGCAGCCCCGTCAAAACCAACGGATGGGGTTGATATTCCAGACGGGTGGTCTGCCACAGAACCAGAATACACGGCTGGATCAGATATGATTTTATATTTTGTAGATCAGATTAAAATGTCTAAAGGCGATATAAAGTATTCTGAAATCTCTAAGTCTAGTAGCTATTTGGCGGCTAAAGCCGCTTACGAATTGGCGAATAGTCATGAGACACGAATAGCTAATGCTGAAACAAACATCGAATCTAACGCTACAAAAATTAAATTAAAAGCTTCTCAGGTTGAAGTTACGAATCTTACAGATACTATGAACGCATACATAGAGAAAGATACTGTGTTCACTCAAACGATTGACGGTTGGCGAATGGATTGGACTAAAATACTTAAAACCGATGAAGCTGATGTTGAAAATCATCAAGATTATATCACATTTCAAAATGGAGATATTATTTTAGGTGAATCTAAAAGCGATCTCAAATTAAAAATTGCTAATGATTCGATTCAATTTAAAGGAACGACTGAAACTGAAATAGCTCCAGATAACGACACCACTGCATGGATAACTGGCAAACAATTTAATATTAATAGAGGGGAAATTCACGAATACTTACGAGTAGGTAATTTAATATTAATGCCAAAAGAAAATGGTAACTTTACAATTGATATTATTTAAGGAGGTGTTTTTATGGCTTATACACCAGGTATGACCGTTTACACAGCAGGCACCGTAGAAATTCCGGGTATGGGTTCGGACTACACAATAAAATGGGAATTTATATGCAACGGCAAAACGTCTCAAGGCACTATAGCGACGCATCAATCAGCGGAGATTTATAAATGGTCGCCTCCAAATAGAACATTTTTACCGCTATTTGGAAATCAAGTAAAAGGTGAATTGCATGTGTATGTATATCCAAACGGATCTTCAACTATGGGATTCGGTGATTACACATATACTCTGGTTCTTGATCCTACTATAGCACCAAAAATTGGACATGTTACATCAAAATTAACCGGAAAGATATATAATAATAAAGCGATTAGTCTTTATACAACAATTGGTTTATCGATTGAAGTTGCTAAAGTGGTAGAGGCTGCTCAAACCGTGACAATAAGCGACGATCGTGTCTCATATCAGGTTAATATCGAAGAAGGAGAGGGGTATACTGAAATAATACAGACGTTCTCAACATATACGGTTCCTGACGATGCAACTAATGATTATATAGATGTCAATTTTTCCATATCTGCCGTCGATTCCAGGGGTCGAAAAGCAACAAGAACATTTACTGAACGAATATATAAATATAGCAAACCAACATGCAAAATTAAAGCCTTTCGTAATGATGACAATACTAGAATCTCAGTCAGTTATGAACCATCATGTCAAACTACTGTTGCAGGTAAAGCCAATAGCATAACCAAAATAATTGGGTATATTGACCAAGGAGATGGAAGTACCCATCAGATATTAGATCTAACAAACTTGACGTCCCCTCAAATACTTCCAGGTACGGTAATACCTGGTGAATCTTATATGGTTCGAGTGACTGTTGTCGATTCTGTTGAAATAAGTAGTATTGCTGAAACTATATCACAAGGTGATGCCCCGGTAGTGGAAATAGGACGAGACGGAAAAACGATAACGTTCTTTGGTTCATCACCGGAATCTGCCGACGAAAACTCAGTTCAGATCGGTAAACAATTATCAGGAAGAGTTATATTTGGACCAAATAATATTAAGTTCAATTATAATAAGGTTGAAATGTTTCATCTTGGATATGATACTTTTACAGATGACACAGGAACTCATACTGTTAGAACATTTAAATTTGGCGATGAAAATGTAGTCAAAGGCACGTTATCTTCAGCATTTGGCTCGGGCAACCATATTACCAGTGATTGTAGTATCGCTCTAGGTACTAGCAATATGGTTAGTGGTGTTGATTCAGCAGCAATCGGCTTGGGTTTAAAAGTATCTGGAAAAGATCAAACTGTCGTCGGACAATATAATATTGAAGACACGACAAATAAATATTCGTTTATTGTCGGTATTGGAGCTCATGATACAGCTCGATCCAATGCTTTAGCAGTTAGCAAACTTGGTGACGTTGAAATAAACGGCAAGAGTGTTAATAATCCTTTTATGGGAGAAGTTTTTCATCATTACGATAATGCAGAAATTACGCTTACTGCAGACAAGAAACGTATTAATATACCAGCATTCACATACGGTTATGGTGGATCGTTATCTGATTTATACACCAAATCAGATAATTTTAAAATAACTGTAAGAAAAAATGGCGTTTATGCTATTATAGCTAGAGTTGCTTTCAGACCATATTCAGCAGGTGGACGAGCTGAGTTTGCATTACATAAAAATGACAAACGAATTTCTATGTATGCATCGTCCATGTGGTGTCCAAAAGCTGACACCAGAGTAAGACTTGTACCGGTTATATTACCATTAAGTGATGGTGATTCGATTTCGTTCCAGGGACAAATGACAGACGCTGATGTTGGCTACATGAAGATCTTTGATATTATGATGTATGCTCTCGATTATGAGGGTAAGTATAGATAAGGAAAGGAGTTTAATATGGATGGATATGGGAAATGTCATAGTTGTGCGAGATTTGGAACTGATGAATATCCTACATCGTCAAAATGTTTGGCATTTGATGAAAGACCAAATTTTAAACCGAAAATAAAAAAGAAAAAATTTCTTCTTTAGATTAATTTGTAAACATGATTATGAATACTCTAATCAGCACAAGATCAACGGTGGTATGGAAAAACGAATTCGTTATGTCTGTAAGAAATGTGGCCAAGAAAAAATATTAACTATTTAGAAAGGAGAATCTTATTATGATCGATTTTACAACTTTAACAAACCATTTTGTACTCGTAGTTTTAGTAGCTTGTTTAGTAGTTGGCTACATTATTAAACATGCAACATTCCTGAAAAAGATTCCGAATGATGATATCCCAGTGATCTTAGCAGTTGTTGGAGCTGTTTTGAATGCTGTAGTATCAGGCCCTTCAGTTGAGTCTATTGTATATGGAGCGGTAATGGGCTTAGCATCTACCGGACTTCATCAGGCATTCGGTGCTTTTGTAGAAGGGAAGTCTTCTTAGGAGGAATAAAATATGGTATTATCTCAGGGAATTGTGATTGACACTGAGCAGATTATTTATATTTGCACACTTGTAGCAGCAGTATGGGCGGTTTATAAGATCTATAAAGAGATCAAGAAACCGAACGATGACATACGAACAATGGTTAAAAATCATGATGAAAAACTGAAAACTGAGGACGCACGTCTTAAGGAGCAGGAAGAGACTAATCGTATGATTCTTCAATGTATGCTTGACTTAATTAATCATGAAATAACTGGAAACGGCATTGATAAGCTCAAAGAAAGACGAGACAGTTTGCAGGAGTTTTTGATTAATAAGTAGGTCGCGTTGTTTACATAGTGTATAATGAAAGAAACTATCGTTTTAATTATAAGAAGGTAGAACTATGAAAACTGCAATTATTACCACAATAACAGATTTATTTAACTGGGAAATGAGAACTGACGTTGAAGTTCAATTTGCTTGTTATGTAGATGGAGTTGATGGCGAAAAAGTAGTAAAACTTCACTATGTAGACAAAGAAGACGAATAGGCATAAAGACTTGGCTCTGTATATTTGCAGGGCCTTTTCTTTTTCGCGTAAAATACATGTTATATAATGAAAGAATAAACTTTACACATATTTAGGAGGTAGAACTATGAAAAGAACTATTATGACAATTATTGTAACTTTAACATTATTAAATTGTGTTGCGTGTGGTGTAGCATGTCATGCAATAGTGAAAAAGAATAATCGAATCAATAATGAAAAAATCGAACAGGTTAAAGTTAAGAACGTCGAATCACTTGTTGAACGAGATAAACTCGAGCAGGAATTGAAAGACGAAATTAACGAATTAAATGACGATATTTACAATATTATTAATGATAAAGATTATGAAGTAACTATTACGCATGACGGTACAACCTATACATACACACATAAAAATGATAAAACAAAATTGGGTAAATTATTAAAATTATCGAAAGATAGTGTAAGTCAAATTTCAGATTAGAGTCTTCGGACTCTTTTCTTTTTCGCATAAAATACATTTCCTATAATGAAAGGAGTGATATTTTATGGCAAATAAAATTATAGCTGAATATGTACATTGGAGAGATACATGTGATGTTAAGGAATTTGTTATCATGTGGAGTGATCATACTTGGGAAACTATACGTTGCCCGTTTACTGATTACTGGATTGGTAAAAAATCTTACAAACAGTACATGGAACTCAATAAAGTAGTAAGTAGAAAAATGAGTAAAGAAGATGCTATGAAATTCATCAACGAAAAGTTTGAGAGCTTTAGGTAAAACTAAGGCTCTTCTTTTTCTTTTCGTGAAAATTACAAGTCCTTTAATGAGAACATAATAATACATATTTAATTTAAAGGAGGATTTAACTATGATGACAAACAATTATGCAAACGAACTGATGGAATTAACAATCGGAATGAATCAGTCTATTGACGAATTCAAAGATTACTGTTTTACACAGTTTGATGTCAAGGATGTTTTAACCCTTGATCCAGAACTTTTGGTGTTATTGCAGAAATCAATGAAGTTCATGAAGACTGCTCAGGATTATAGTGTTACCACAGCAAAACTTATGCAGCAGTTTGACAGACAGTTATACGACATCAACAAAAAATTAGATACATTATTATCTGAATAGCGATTAGGGCTTCGGCCCTTTTCGTTTTAATTTTCAAAAACAAAATCGAAATTTTCCCCGGGTGGAATTTTCGTAAAAACAAAAGGAGGTTTTTATTATGAAAATGTTTCTCGTTGTATTTGTCTTAGGATTATTGATTGGTATTCTTATTGGTTATGTTATTCGTAAAAAAGGAACTGCTGTAGGTCGTTTCTATTTAAAACCGTATGATGAAGATGATACCGGATTCTATAATGTATTCGTAGATATCATCCCGAATCAAGATCTATTACATAAGAATTATATTCTATTAAAGAAGGAGGATATGAATCAAGATTTAATAGATTCGCTAAAAAAACATGGACTATAATGGAACCATTAACATATTTTTTAAGGAGGTATATTTATGAGAAACCAAATTATGTTACATGATGAGATTGAATCTGAATTAAAGAATTTAGGCAGTATGGACTGTTGTAGCGAAGATTACAAAGTAGCAGTCGATGGGTTAACTAAATTGCTTGACAGGGCGATCGAGATGGAAAAACTTGATATTTCTAAGGAAGAAGCAGAAGCTAATCGAGATAACGAACTCGAAAAGACTATGCTTCAGATTGAGGAAGAGAAGAAAACCAGACGATCAAACCTTGGGGCAAACTTGTTATCTGTCGCTGCTGGAGTAGGAACGGCTATTGTAGGTACGTTAATAACACTTAAATTCGAAGAAACAGGTTCGGTGTCTACTATAGCAGGTAAGGAATGGACCAGAAAACTTTTTAATAAAGTGAAATGATTCTAAAAGATTAGTGGGTCTTCGGACCCCTTTTCTTTTTCGCTAAAATTATATCTCCTATAATGAGAACATATTAAAACATATTTTTAAGGAGGTAAATATTATGTTTGAAAGACTTAAAGCTTTAAAACACTTAAACAAAATGGACAAAATTTTAAAAGGAAGTTTGACAATTGCCGAGTTAACTAACGATCGAGAATTTGAAATGATGATTAATGAAACTATGGTAACAAACTATTTAATGAAAAAATCTGTTTTGAAAAGCAGAAAAAAAGCAAAACAATACAACCGATCATATGAAAAAATGTTTGAGAAATAATTCTCAGCGGATTGAGCTTCGGCTCTTTCCTTTCGCGTAAAAAACAACTTCTTTAATGAGAACATATTTAAAAAGTTTTTTATAAAAGGAGGAACTATTATGATTTTATTCACATTATTAGTATTAACAGCAATTTTAGCATTCGTAAGTATTGCAATATTGGGGGCTATTTTAGGCTCGGCAATTATTGTGATATTTGGTGACTTATTTGTATTTATATTCTTACTAGTGATGATAGTCAAGCACTTCAAGAATAAAAAAAAACGTAACAAATAATTCTCAGCGGATTGAGCTTCGGCTCTTTCCTTTCGCGTAAAAAACATACATTATAATGAAACCATACACATATTTTAAAGGGGGTATATTATGATAGCAGACAAAATGGTAACCAAATTAAATGCGAGAGAGGAAGAGATCGAAGAAAAATACTTTGATGACGAAATTAGCGAAACTAAATATATATTTAGTGGCGGTTTTGTTCAGGGTATGTTGGAAGGATTTTTGGACGGTTGCGTTATTGTTGGCGGTACAATTATTGTTGCTACATTAGGTACAGCATTATATGACAGTTTCAAAAAGGGGGGTAAATAATATGAATTTATTTATTAGCGTATTAGCTGGTTTGACAATATTTTTAATATTAAATAAAATTAGCGACTAACTAATAAATGGAGGACATTAATTTGTCCTCTTCTTTTTCTCGCGAAAATTACATGTACTATAATGAGAGAGAAGAGCTTGTATAAAGCTATTTGAATTATTATAATTCATACTTTTCTCTTTAACTTTTAATTTTATATTTAAGGAGGTAACCACATGTTTAAGAAATTTGATTTAACGAAACTTATCGTTCCAGTATTACTGGCAGGTGCTGCATTTGTCGATGCATATTTAGAAGGTCGTAGAGAAGACAAAATGGACGATCTTATTGAGCGTCTTGACAAATTAGAAAATAAGGAGGATAAATAATGAGAATTAAGAGTTTACTTAAAGTAGTTAAGACATTTAGTGTAAAACACCAGGCTGAGATCTTAACTGGTTTTGGTATTGCCGGTATGATCGCTTCTACAGTATGGGCAGTAAAAGCTACACCAAAAGCTGAGGAAGCTATTAAAGAGGCCAAAATTGAAAAATCAGGTGGCGACGATCATCCAGTTAAATTAACTCCAGTTGAAACAGTCAAAGCAACATGGAAATATTATATTCCGTCAGCCATGCTCACAGTTTCTTCTGTAGCATGTATTATTGGAGGACAGAACGTACACATCAAACGTAATGCAGCATTAGCAGCAGCGTATAAGTTATCTGAAAATACTTTAGCGGATTACAAAGACGCTATTGTTGAAACTATTGGCGAAGATAAAGCTAAAGAAGTTACAGAAAAAGTAGCTAAAAGGCAGATCGAAAGGGTTCCAGCCAATGATAGTAATCAAGTTATTGTTGCAGGCGATCCGGATGGTGTATGGATATTTGAACCGTACTGCAATCGGTATTTTAAATGTCAGGTCGACAAGATTAAGAAATCTATTAATGACTTAAATTACCGAATGATCTGCGGTCAGGAGGATTCAATAACGCTTAAAGAGCTATATATTGAGATTGGTATTCCTGGTGATACACAGTACGTTCCGAACGTAGGATGGAGCTTGTACCAGGAAGGAATAATCGACTATGATTTGGTTCCGATAGTAATGGAAAATGGTAATCCATGTTTAATGCTGGATTACAAAAATAGACCTCAGATGAGCCCGGATTATTTTTAATTCGCGCAAATTACAGGTACTTTAATGAGAACATATAAAAGTTTTTAATTATGAAAGGAGAAACTATTATGACTACTAAGAAAGAAGTTAAGAACGAAAACATCAACAATGAGGTTAAAGAAGAGGAAATCGTTGACGTAGAGGAAGAAACTTTGGATGAAGAAGTGGAAGTAAAAGAATCAAAGCTTAGAAAAGGAATTAACTGGATCAAAGCTCACAAAACTGAAATTGCTTTAGGAGCAGTGGCAGTTGTTGGAGGTATGGTAGGTTATGCACTTGGAAACGCTAAAGAGGATGATACCGTAACTATCAAATCTGGAGAAGATTACGTTAAAATTACGGACAAATCTGAAGAGCCAGTAATCGATGTTAACGTAACTTCAGAAGAGCAGGTTTCTGAAGAATAATCAAAACATATTCTCAAAGGGAGCATCCTTTACAGGGTGTTCTCCTTTTATTCTTGGCTTAGGAGGTATAACTGATGTTTAAAAGAATATTCAAATGCGTAGTAAAAATTATTAAACATATTTATGAGGAGGTAAAAGATATGGCTAATCAGATTAGGGAGGACAAAAAAGAGGTTGTTAATACCGTAGTTGAAACAGCAGGAAAAACTATTGAAACTGTATCTAACAACAAAAAAGAACTTCTTTTAAGTGCTGGACACGGATGTAAAGAAGTTATTTTAAGTGCTGGACACGGATGTAAAGAAATGATTGAAAAAGTATTTGGTAATCCTTATAATCGAAAACAAGTAAGTGTTGTTGGATTATTTTTGTTTACCGGATTAATGCTATCGGCATATGTCAAAGCACCTAAGGAGGTGTAAACATGCATAGATATTTATATGAAGGCCCGGTTAAGGAATTCGATCAGATTATCAATCCTAAATGGAGAGGTATGACAATTGCAGCAACGGAAAAGAAAGCGAAAAGTAATCTTTCATACCAGTTCAAACTCGAAGCACATAAAACAGTATGTAGTAAAATTACATTGCCTGGTAAGTTAGAAATTATAGATTAGGAGGTAAAATAATGGCAGACATCAAATCGAATTCTCGTAAATATAAAGCCGAACAGGCAACGAAAGAAAAGAAAAATCCAGTAGTAAAAAATAAAGTAAGAAGAAAGCAGAAATCCGGCTTTTCAAAATTTAAAGAAGGTCTTATAACAGATAATATTCCTAACTTAAAGGATTATATCATCTTTGATTTAGCAATCCCGTATCTTATGAATACGTTGGGCGATATTCTTAACGATACTATCGACACAGTATTCCATAAAGGTTCGAGACGTAACTCAAGGAGAGTGAATACAGAAGCAAGTTATAACTCGTATGGAACAATATACAGACGAACTCCAGGCATATCTAATACACCAGCATATGCTCCATCAAGACGAGTTGGTTATACATTCGATGACATCGTAATCGCTACGTCACAGGAAGCCGAAGACGTATTACAGCAAATGGTCGATACCATCGGCAAATATGGAACTGTAACGGTCAACGATTATTATGAATTTGTTGGCGAAGTTGGAAATCCATGTGACGTAAATTATGGATGGAATTCATTAAGAACTGCGGATATCGTTAGAGTTCGTGACGGCTATATTATTAAATTACCAAAACCAAAACCAATTGAATATTAAGGAGGATTATTATGAATAAAGCAGCATTATTATTAAAAGGAAGAAGATTAGCAGCCAAGGGCGGGTTATTATTAAGAAAACACTCACATGAGATTCTTACTTATGGAGGAATCGTTGGTGGTATTGGAGCAGCTGTATTGGCATGTAAAGCTACTTTAAAATTAGAAGATACATTAGACGAAGGGAAAGATAACATCAATTACGTGAAAGAATCTTTCGAAAATGTTGATGAGCCGACTAAAGAAGAGAAAAAAGAACTTAGTATCGCATATGGTCAGGTTACATTAGACGTTGTTAAATTATATTTACCGGCGGTTACCTTGGGCGTTGCTTCTGTAGCATCTATTTTAGCTGGTCATAATATTATCAGTAAGAGAAGTGCAGCATATGCTGCTGCATATACTTCAGTAAATGATGCTTTTAAAGGTTATAGAGAAAGAGTAGCAGCTAAATACGGTGAAGAAGTCGAGCAGGATATTTACCTTGATAGACATGGCGAGGAAATAGTTACTGAAAATGAGGACGGGTCAACAGACACGACAACTATTCAAACGTCTAGTCCGAACTATTCACCATTTTCTGTATTTTTCGATTCCACTTCGTCTGAATGGAAAAACGATCCAGAAGCGAACAAATACTTTCTTATGCAGCAAGAAAACTGGTGTACTGAAAAATTAAAAAGAAATGGATTCTTAACTCTTAATGAGGTTTACGAATGTCTTGATCTTCCAAAGACAACTGCGGGTATGGTAGCAGGTTGGATTTATGATGAAGACCATCCGGTAGGCGATAATAAGGTACTCTTCAATCTTGATGATGGAACAAGCGAGGCTACACGAAGATTTATGAATGGTCTCGAACCAATCGTGTTGCTGGATTTCAATATCGATGGAGATATTTACAAACTTATGGACTGAACAGCTGGACTCGACACGATCGGGTCTGGCAACTACTATAGAGATAGTTTAAATTATTATATTAAGGAGGTATAACTATGATGAACAACAAAATTAAATTATTATTAACATTCGCAGGTGGAGCTGTAGCAGGAGCAACGGCTATGTATTTATATTTTAAGTCTCAGTTTGAAATGGTTGAAGATGAATCAGAAGAAGAACTTTATACAGAGAATAAAGAAAAAGAGGAATCCGTAAAGCAGGTAGATCCAGACTCAAAAGAAGTCAACGAACTGGTAAACGAGTATAACGATCTTATAAAAAAACATGGTTACAAACCGTTAGAGCCAATAGCTGAAGCTAAAATGAAAGAAAAAGCTGAGGAAGACGGTCTCGAACAGTTCTGCCATATTGACGGTATTGAGATTATATCTCCTGACGAGTTTGAAATTGATGAAAACTATGAGCTTGAAACTCTTTTCTATTTAAGAGATGGCATAGTAATCGACGGTGAAGATCATATTATTGATGATCCAACATCTATGGTTGGTGATGCTCCACATTACTTCGGTATGAATCCAGGCGATGAGGATACAGTTTATATTCGTAACGACGAGAAAATGATGAAATATGAATTATTGCGAGAGGATCGTACATCTGAAGAGTATTTTGAAGAAACTTTCCCAAGACATTATCAGCAGTATAGCGAATAGGAGGATGATATTTAATGGAACAACCTAAGATCGAAGAAATTAAATCTGAATATTTCGAGTGGCTTTATAAAAAAAGTATGGGCGCTGCTATATTCGGTGTTCAGTATTATAAACTTTTCACATTACTTCACTCTATTGAGTTTAAAGCAGTGATGAAAGAAGATGAAGCCAGAGCAAATGATGGTATATCTCTTCGTGCAGCATATGCATACGACACTGGACAGGATTATTCTACTATATCTGATTATCTTGATGGACCATGTTCTGTGCATGAGATGATGCTGGCTTTAGCTATCAAAGAAGAAGATATTATGAATGATCCTAGAAAGGGTGATAGAACTAAGCAGTGGCTCTGGATGCAAATCGGATCAATGGGAATTGGTGGAAATCCAGATTACCTTGAGGAAAAATTCCCGGAGGGTGAAATTCGGAAAAAAGTTTCAAGAATGATTAATCGGGAATATTCTCCAGATGGCGATGGAGGGTTGTTTAAGTTCTATAATCCACCAGAAGAAGATCTTACTAAAATTGACATCTGGAAACAAATGTGTTGGTATCTTAACACTTTATGTTGAAAGGGGGTAACCATTATGCTTAAAAACTTATTCAAACGTATTTGGAAAGGAGTTAAGAATATGGCTGAAAAAGTAATAGAAACAGTAAAAAAAGCTGCTGATATTAAAGCTGAAAAAGAATTAGCTGAGGTTACATTTAAAGAAAAAGTATATGATGATATTCGTATGGATATTCATAGATTCTTTGAATATTCTGGCAGTTCAAAACATCTTGGTAAAATACTAATATTATTTGGTGCCGCTTTATATTTATATGGAATATCAGTAGACGAAGAACGCGGTAAAAGATTAACAAAACTCGATATTTAAGGAGGTAGCAAGATGTAATGCTAGATTTTGTAAAAGTCAGTACAAAGGTAAAGAATCGTACGACTGAAGTATATCCTAAATTTATGGTTAGAAAAACTTCAGATCTTATGATTCGTGGAGGTGATTTTTACGCGGTTTGGAATGAGGATGCGGGCTTATGGTCTACTGACGAACAAGATCTTATAGATTTGGTAGATAAGGACATTGACCAATTTCTAGATGAGCATAAGTCGCTTGCTTCTAGTGATATTTCGTACATGTGGGACGCCTCATGTGGAAGTATCGACTCCTGGCATAAGTATTGTCAGAAACAGACAAGAGATAATTATCATGCTTTAGACGAAACATTGATATTTTCAAATAGCCCTACCAAGAAAGAACAATATGCAAGTAAACGATTGCCTTATCCTTTGGAAGAGGGAGACTACTCGGCTTGGGATAAGTTGATAGGAACTTTATATTCTGAAGATGAACGTCACAAAATTGAATGGGCAATAGGAGCAATAGTTTGTGGAGCTTCTAAGACCTTACAGAAATTTATGGTATTGTACGGTAGCGCAGGAACCGGAAAATCTACAATTATCAATGTTATACAGAAATTGTTTGATGGATATTATTGTGTGTTCGAAGCAAAGGCATTAGGCTCGAGTAATAATGCTTTTGCTCTGGAAGCTTTTAAAACTAATCCTTTAGTGGCGATTGAACATGATAGTGATTTATCTAGAATCGAAGACAACACTAGGTTAAACAGTTTAGTATCTCACGAGTATATGACGGTAAACGAAAAGTTCAAATCGACATATACTAATAAATTCAATGCATTCTTAATTATAGGAACGAATAAACCTGTAAAAATCACAGATGGTAAATCCGGATTGTTAAGACGTTTAATAGACGTAAAACCATCTGGAAATAAACTCAATTACACAGAATACAAAGATTGTGTTAATAAAATTGATTTTGAATTAGGTGCTATAGCATATCATTGTCAATCAGTATATTTGTCGGATCCGGAATATTATGACAATTATATACCTTATGCTATGATGAGCGCCACCAATGACTTTTTCAATTTTATTATTGATTCATATTCTGTGTTTAAAAGAGCTGATGAAGTCAGTCTTAAAGTGGCATACGAAATGTATAAACAATATACAGATGATGCTAATGTTCCATATCCGTACCCGTTACGAACGTTTAAAGAGGAACTTAAGAATTATTTCAGAGAGTTTGATGAACGAATCGATGGCGATTCAAGGATTAAGAACATTTATAGAGGCTTTAAGACTGATATTTTCGAAAAAGAAGAAAGGAAGGAAAAACATGAACAATCTCAAAGAGAAACTGAATGGCTCGAATTCAGAGACGACATCGAATCAGTATTCGACAGGGTTGCAGAAGACTGGCCAGCACAATACAGTTCTGAATCAGGAACTCCACGAAGAAGCTGGGACAGAGTCACAAGAACTCTCTCCGATCTCGATTCACGAAAACTTCATTATGTCAAGATTCCAGAAAGTCAGGTAGCTAACATAGTTATTGATTTCGACCTTAAAGATGAGTCTGGAAATAAAAGTTTTGAGAAAAATTTAGAAGCAGCAAATAAATGGCCGCCTACTTATGCTGAATTAAGTAAATCAGAAGCAGGAATCCATTTGCATTATATTTACACGGGAGACGTATCTCAATTATCAAGAATCTATGACGAGGATATCGAGGTAAAAGTATTCACTGGCAATAGTTCGCTTCGTAGAAAACTTACGAAGTGCAACGATCTACCAATAAACCCGATATCTTCGGGGTTACCCTTAAAGGAGGTAAAAAAAATGGTAGATATGGAAGTTGTTCAAACAGCAAAGGGACTGCGAACAACGATCAAACAGTGTTTGAATAAGGAGCATCACGGAGCGACAACACCAGAAGTATGTTTCATTAAGAAAATCTTAGACGAAGCATATGAATCCGGCTTAACTTATGACTTGTCTGATATGAAAGGAGCTGTAATAGCTTTTGCAAACGGAAGTACTAACCAATCGGCTAAATGTCTTAAAATGGTACAAGAAATACATTTTAAATCTGATGATATTTCATTACCAACGGCAATAGATGAAAGCGATAAACCTATTGTCGTTTACGATGTCGAGGTATTTCCTAATTTATTTGTCTTAAACTGGATGTATCGTCATGGTAACACAGTTGTACGAATGATAAACCCAACCCCAGCACAAATTGAAGAATGGACAGTTAACTATCGTATTGCCGGTTTCAACTGTCGAAGATACGATAACCACATCATATGGGCAAGAATGTTAGGATTTACGAATGAACAACTGTATAACTTATCGCAGCGAATCATTTCTGGAGATAGAAACGCATTCTTTGGTCCAGCGTATAACCTGTCGTACACTGATATTTATGACTTTGCATCTGCAGGCAATAAGAAATCTCTTAAAAAGCTTGAGATTGAAATGGGTATTCATCATCAAGAGTTAGGATTACCTTGGGATCAACCGGTACCTGAAGAATTATGGACTAAAGTCGCAGAATATTGTGATAACGATGTAATAGCGACAGATAAAGCTTGGGATTATCTTGATGCGGATTGGTCTGCACGTCTAATCTTGGCAGATTTGGCTGAGTTATCTGAAAACGCGACTACGAATGCTCTTACAACTAAGATTATATTTGAGGGTGATAAAGAGCCTCAGAAGCAATTTAATTATCGTGACTTATCTAAACCAGTATTAGATATGGACGAAGAAACATATAATTTCTTAGCTAATGCGTGTCCTAAAATGATGGAAAAAACGCATGGTGAAGCAGGTTCATATTTACCATATTTCCCGGGTTATAAATATGAATACGGTAAATCAACATATAAAGACGTTGAAGTCGGTGAAGGCGGTCGAGTATTTGCTCAGCCAGGTATGTATGGCAATGTGGCGTTGTTGGATATTGCGTCAATGCATCCACATTCAACAATTGCTGAGTGCCTGTTTGGTGTTAAATACACAACAGCATATCGTGATATTGTTGAGGGTCGTGTAAGTATTAAGCACGAGGAATGGGATGAAGTGAACAACATGCTTAATGGAAAGTTAACGAAACATATCCAAAAGGTTAAAGACGGTGAGATGACATCAAAAGCTCTCGCTAACGCATTGAAGACTGCAATCAATTCAGTATACGGCTTAACTGCTGCTGGATTCGATAATCCGTTTAGAGATTCTCGTAATAAAGATAATATTGTAGCTAAACGTGGAGCGTTATTCATGGTAGATCTTCAGGAAGAAGTCGAGAAACGTGGCTTTAAAGTTGCACATATCAAGACCGATTCAATCAAGATTCCAGATGCAACTACGGATATTATTAATTTCGTTATGGAATTTGGAGAAAGGTATGGCTATACTTTTGAACATGAGGCTACATACGATAGAATGTGTCTCGTAAATGATGCTGTTTATATTGCTAAATACAAGGATCCAGATGAATGCATGGCTATGTATGGATACGTTCCAGACGATAACAAAAAGCATAAGGACGATCCTTGGACAGCCACTGGCAAACAGTTTGCAGTTCCATATGTATTTAAAACCTTGTTTAGTAAGGAGAAGGTAGAATTTAGTGATTTATGTGAAACTTTTTCAGTGTCCAAGGGTGATTTATATTTGGACATCAACGAAACGCTCCCGGATGTTACGGAATTTGAAAAAGAGTTAAATAAGCTGGAAACAAAGTATAGAAAAGGTCAACTGTCAGATACAACATTTGAACCTGAATACAACAGATTAAAAGAAGAGATTAGTAAAGGACACAACTTGATATTTGTCGGACGAGTTGGTCAATTTACTCCTATCTTACCTGGTAATAATGCTGGTGTATTATATCGTGTAAATGAGGGTAAGAATTATGCTGCATCCGGTTCAACTGGATTCAGATGGTTAGAGTCTGAGAAAGTTAAAGAACTTGGTAAAGAAGATTTGATTGATTATGGTTTCTATAATAAATTAGTTGACGATGCTGTTGAAGTTATAAGTAAGCATTGTGATTTTGAATGGTTTACTTCAGATGAGCCGTATATTCCCCCGGAGCCGACACCGGGGTTTATGCATATTCCAGATTGGGCTCCAGAACCTGAAATCCCATTTTATTAAGGAGGTATAACTATGAACGTTTGTATTTTAGCTAGTTTAGAACAAGACAGAGATAATATTCAGCGCTTAGCGCATGCCTATATGCAAAAAGGATATTTCGTAATTTACCCGTTTCCTAAACCAGATGTTCCTAGACAGATCATATTTCTTGACTATTTGCGAAACATCGATAAGGCTGACAAAATCGCTGTGCTTACAAAATCTGATGGAACTATCGGAGACGGAGTAGCATACGAGATGGCATTTGCTGAATATTTAGTAAAACCGATTACAATATTTCAACCAAACGAAAATGGTGGTTTCACAAAAGTTGAATGAATCTAACTCGCGTAAAATACATATTCTATAATGAGAGAGAACACTCGATATGTTTCGAGTATAGCGCTATAAAATGCAGCTTGTTCTCTTTTAACTTTTCATTTTATATTTTTAAAGGAGGTAAATATTATGCAACGAACAAAATATGCATCGAGTCTTACTATGTCTTGGGAACAATTTGAACGACACACGGGATATGCAAATTTAGACGTTCAAAAATGTTTAACATTTGCACAACATATTGCTGATCACACAAAAGAGAAATTTAAAAAACGAGGATGGATATGTATGAACGAATCCAGAATCGATTTTGGATTTCCGCCGGTTATTGATTATTGTTCTAAGATATACTTACGTGCGTTCGGTAATGAACCAGTTGAAGTAGAACTTGCGCCAAATGGTATAGGCATTGTTATAACTATGAGGAATTATATTGACCTTTGTGATGGACCAATCAAATAAAGAAAGGAATTAAAGATTATGAGAATTACATTTGCACCTAGAGACATTTTACAGATTGACGAAGCTAGAATTGTTTACCGTAACTTCAGCGGAGCTCCTTCAAAATTTAACAGAGAAGGAGATAGAAACTTTGCACTAATCATCCCGAACGGCATGCTGATCGTTGTCGATAGAGGCACCGATCCAGCAACTGGTGAACCAATCGAAGAAGAAATTCTGCTTGAGGACTATTTAACAGAGCTTGGCTGGAACGTTAAAATTAAACCGCCGAGAGACGAGGATGACGACCCATTTATATTCTTACCAGTTAAGGTTAAATTCAACGGTCGTGGACCGGTTATTTGGTTAGTGTCAGGAAGAAATAGAACTAAATTAGATGAGGATACTGTCGGATTATTAGACGATTGCGATATTCTTGATGTTTCTCTTGACATTAGACCTTATGATTACGATTTCAGCGGGCATCATGGACGTGCAGCATATCTTCAGTCTATGTCTGTAACTCAAAATATTGATCGCTTCACAGCTAAATTTGCTGCTGAAGAATCACCTGAAGAATAGGAGGTTTGATACATGAGTAATATGTTGGATTGGGCAAAAAGAGAAGTTGAGATTGCCTGCAAGAAAGAAAACCCAAATAGAAAAGAATTAGAATTCGACTATGGATGCGCCTGCTATGAGAGTGCTTTAAAAGCTTTTGAAAGCTTATGTGATGACGGTCATTCTGGTTTCAGTATTAAAATGACTCAGGCTATATTGAATCGTCTTTTAGATGGAAAACCGTTAACGCCTATCGAAGATACTGATGATGTTTGGGATAAATGCATACGTGGTAAAGGTTGTCCAGAAACATACCAGTGCAAACGAATGAGCTCGTTATTTAAAAATGTCTATACTGATGGAACCGTTAAATACGATGATGTTAATCGTTCGTATTGTGTTGATATTAACAATCGAAATTGCACCTATTCTTCTGGACTGGTTAGAAAAATCATCGATGAAATGTTTCCTATAACAATGCCGTATACACCTTGTGAAGAATCAATCAAAGTTTACTGCGAAGATTTTTTAACTTATAAAAAGAACGGCGATTTTGATACAGTTGGTGTGTTCTATGCATTAGCAACTACTGATGGAAAGCAACAGAAAATTGATATCAATAGATTCTTCCGAGAGCCAAAAAGCGACGAAAAAAGTAGCTGGATTGAAATATCCAAAGATGAGTATTACGAACGAAAAGAAGGAGGCGAATAAAAAAAAATGAGTTATGCTAGATGCTGTGATAGATGTGGTAATTTCTTTAACGTAGGTTATTATGGTGGTAGTCCATATGTTTCAATTGGTGAAAAAGTAAATAATGGAACAAATCTAAACAAGAAAGAGCTTATGGATTTATGTCCTGCATGTATGACTGAATTAGAAGGCTGGCTCCATATTTATGACGATGAGGAGGAATCAAATGATGACGAAGGATAATATTTCAGCTACATCGTTAATTGTATCGTTATCTTTTTCACCAAGTAAAAAAGATGCAATTCTTATTGTTGGTAAAAAAGAACCTGGCAAAGATGTTGAAGTTGTTAATGCTTTTGAGGGTGACAATGCGTTCGCCCTCTATGAACTTTTGACTCAGCCAATTAATGAGGAGGTAAAACAATGAAAACTTTTTGGGCGCGTAGACCACAGGTTGTTGAAGTTGTTATGTTTGACGGAAAGAATTTTGATGAGATTAGGGATTTTTGCGCAGACTGGATATCTAGTGAAACAACCGAGGAGAACCCTTCATTAAAAATCAGAGTTATGGACCCAATACTTTATACGGAATATATCAGAGAAGTGCAGCCAGGAATGTATATTGCTAAGACTGATAGAAACCCGAAATGGCCGTTTCAGGTTATGGATATTATTACTTTAAATACCAGGTATGCACCAATAGCCAGGGGTAAAGCTTCTGAAATTGAATGTAATTTCTATAAAGGACTTCTTGATACATCTAGAATCCGCGATTAACTCGCGAATTTTACACCTCCTTTAATGAGAAAATACACTTATTTAAAGGAGGAAAAAACTATGTATAAACATGATGAAAAACAGGAAAACTTAACTAAAATGGAACAAATTAAAAGCAATATTATAATTGGTTTATTTATTCTAATTAGTTGTTTTGCGTGGATTGGATTAGACATATTCATGACAATTTTAGACAAAATGTAAAATCTCAAAAGCTAGAGTCTTTGATTAGGCTCTTCCTTTTCTTTTAAGGAGGTATATTTATGAAAGTAGTAAATAACTGTTGCACAGATTGTCTACACAGGCCAGTATGTAAATTTTTCGATCAAATGTCTAATTTGGATGATACTATTAGACATATTACTGAGTATCCTGATTACTTTAATGTCACAATAGACTGTGCATATATGACAATCCTGGTTAAAATTCCTAATGGAAAACACGATAAGAAATAATGGCAAGAGCAGTACGAAGACCAGAGTTCTTAAGACCCGAACAACAAACTGCCGTAAATAATATGCGAAATGGATGTATATTAAACGGCGGTGTTGGGTCAGGTAAATCAAGAACCGGGTTATACTATTATTTTAAAGAAAATGGTGGTTCTATGATTCCGTCATATATACCGATGAAACAACATCCTCAAGATCTTTATATTATTACAACAGCGAAAAAGAGGGACTCAAAAGAATGGGATGCTGAATTATCACCTTATATTTTATCGACAGATCCTGATCTTAATATGTTTTATGGAAACACTGTTGTGGTGGATTCATGGAACAACATAAAGAAATATGTTGACGTTGAAAACTCGTTCTTTATATTTGATGAAGATAGGGTAACCGGATCTGGGGCTTGGGTTAAAGCATTCTATAAAATAGCTAAGAAAAACAATTGGATAATACTATCAGCAACGCCCGGTGATACATGGATGGATTATATCCCAGTATTTGTAGCTAATGGATTCTTTAAGAATAAGACCGAATTCTTAAGTGAACATGTTGTGTTTAGTCATTTTACCAATTGGCCCCAGGTTGAAAAATACTTAGGAACTAAACGATTGGAAAGACTCAGAGATAAAATCTTAATCGACATGCCAGTAGAACGACTAACAAGAAGACACGATATTGACATTCTTTGTAATTACGATAAAGCTAAATATTGGACGGCCATGAAAACTAGGTGGGACCCATACAAAGATGAGCCTATTGAAATGGCAGCCGGATTATGTAGCGTTTTACGAAGAATCGTTAATGAGGATCAATCTCGAGTAGTGGCACTTATGGATATCCTTGAGAAAGTTCCAAAAGCTATCATATTTTATAACTTTGATTATGAACGAGAGATACTACTCCATTTATTCAGCGATATAGATTATGTAGGCTATGAAGTTGCAGAATGGAGTGGTCATGCTCATATGGAAATACCAGAAACCGAACGATGGGTTTACTTGGTGCAGTATACTGCCGGTTGTGAGGGGTGGAACTGTATAAAAACAGACACTATTATATTTTACTCACAAAATTACAGCTACAAAGTACTGGAACAGGCTAAGGGAAGAATCGATAGGATCAATACACGTTATATAGATTTATATTATTACCATCTTAAATCTGTGGCACCTATTGATCGAGCAATTAGGGAATCTATTAATAAAAAAAAGAAGTTTAATGAAAGGAGTTTTGCGAAATGGGAGAACACGAAACAAGATCAGAGTTAGAAGTGAGAAGTATCATGACTGAGGCATGTTTAAAACATCACATTATGCCATCTGAAATAACACTAGACTTAATGTGTCTAGCATACACTATTGGATGCGAAGATACTATCAATTGGGCTCGCGATCAACTTGCTGAAATAGTTGAAATGGCTGGGAGGATACAAAAATGAAAGAACACACAAAAAGATCGGGATTAGAAGCAATGAATATTTGCCTTAATATTTGTGGTGAACATTTCATAAATAGCCATGAATTTGTTACACATAACGATATGGTTGTGGATTTAATGGTTGCAGCATATAATCAGGGACAACTCGACGCTATGGATTACGTACACCGTACAATGAATGAAATGACTAGGAGGTATAAAAATGATCAAGACTTGTGAAAATTGTTTTGGCTGGGATAATGGCGAAGGTTGCCGAGTATTGACTGGAAAATTACCAGTGTATCCTGGCGCATGTCGATTCTGGAAGCATACGGACGATGTCGACAGAGACAAAATAGAACATGATATCTTAGCGTATGCTGGTCTTAGGACAAAAGGAGGTGATTAAAATGAAGCATATTAGTATATCAGATTTTTGTAAGACTTGCGAGGCTCGGTATGAGAGCGGAAAACGTTGTGAAAATTGTTTAGACACCTATGTCAATCTTTATAGTTCTTATCCGATTAATTATAAAGCCAAAGATTGGGGAGATAGAAAATATAAGAACGATTATTTAAGGGGGTAAAAGAGATGACTACAAAACCATCATTGTCATATGAGACTGTAGATGCAATGGCCATGGATATATTAAAGAAGTATAAGCTTGAAGATCTTGAATTATGCGGATATAGTAAAGTATATGATGCTATATTTGAAGCTGTAGAAACAGGATTCGACAAAGCAGTTAAACGATACTTGGAGAATACAAGTAAAATGTTTGAGGAGTGATTTATATGGTGTTACAATATAATCGTTTTAGTATATTTCCAAAGATGTGCGATTGCTGTAAGCGATATATCTGGTTCGAGCCTTATAGACGAGCTGATGTATACGAGCATATATTAGGAATATTCATAGAAAAAAATATTTGTAAAAGGTGTTTACCAGGATATTTGCCTAGCTTAAAAAGAAAGAAGTGTGATGTTTATGACTTGTCCGGTATGTGGAGGAGATACTAGGATTATAGATAGTCAAAACAAAGACGATCATAAAAAGAGAAGACGTATATGCCAGGAATGCGGATATAAGTTTAATACGATAGAAATCGATATGGATTTATATTCAAAAATAGCATATACAACACCATGGAGGTAAAACTATGATAGAACTAACAATTGAAAATCCAGAAGAGGTATTAGCAGCACTTGAATATTTACGCAACTTTTCTAGTTTAATAGGTGGAACTGGAATAGAATATTTAAATGATATAGATCAGATGGAGTTCATTAAGCATTTAAATGTTTTAGAAGATGCATTAATATTTTAGGAGGTAGAACCATGAGTAAAGAAATGAAAAATGAAGTAGTCAGAATTAAAGAAAAATCTAAAAAGATTACTAAGCAGGATATTATTAAAGCAGCAGAGATTTTAGCAGCGGGTGTATTATCTGGAATATTTGGATACAAAGTTGGCAAGCTTGCTAAAAACGTTGAAGTATTAACAGCAGCCAATAAAGCACTTGGACGAGAAGTAAATGTTCTTAATGCCGCGGCTAGTGAAGGTCTTTATGAAGAAGCTATTGCTACTGTTACAAGAAAGATTAACTATCTTAGAGATAGGGTCTCTTATTGTAGTGAACAATTAGTAGATACACCTAATGACTTGCAGACAAAGAAAGCTTTAGAATCATATTCAGAAAGGCTTACTATATTAACAGAGAGACGAAAATCTTTCCGGGAAGCTCAGAAACTTTATGAAATTTCAGAAAAATAATACGCGAAAAAAGCATGTTCTTTAATGAGAGAATGATATTTAAAAAGACCACATTTGTTGCGGATTGACGCAAGTGAAATATGAGGTAGATTCGGTGTGGAGTATACAGACTTTGTTGCGGATTGACGCAAGTGAAATATGAGGTAGATTCGGGTATTGGTATACATCATTCTTTTCATTTTACTTTTAACTTATCATTATATTTTTAGGAGGTAGAACTATGATGAAAAAAATAGTAGCAATCATGATGACAATGGTAACTCTATTAACAGCAACACCTGTAAATGCAGCATCAACCAAGAAAACCGATAATGCTCCAGACAAGTATACTCAGTATATTAGAGACTATACTGAAAAGAACTTGGCTAATGTTGGATATACAGCACTCGGTGGTTTCAGAGCTGATATGTATGGGAACGGTTGGGTTAAACTTACACCTGTAACAAAGACTGGTAAGTATATTGATCCTTCAGATGAGGAATTATTAAAAAATTATGTTGTATCAAAACAGGATGTAAAACCAAACACTGAACTTAAGTATTCTTATTATGTAGATCCAACAACGAATGAAGAATCAACCATAGTAACTAAACAGACTATCAGTGAGATTTTACTTTATGTAAAGAAAGTAGATTACAAGAAAGACTTTGGTGACCCTGTTGAAATTAAATTACCAAAAGCTGCAGATGCTACTACCTGGTATATTCGTAATTATGTTGGTAGAAACTTAAACAATTGCGGGTATAATGCTATAGCTGGAGACAGACGAGAAGCTTATGGCGATGCTACAGTTATTTTAGAGTTGATTTCAGACGACGGAACATTTATTGATATTAAAGATGAGGAATCTTTAAAGGAATATGTGGTAACTGAACAGTCTGTAGAACCAAATACAAAACTTACGTTTGATGTTGGTGAATACGATATTGTATCAAACCAGAGTGTTCAGACAATGGAATTGCATGTTAAGAAAAGATAGGAGGATATTATGAAGATTAAATTATTTCAGGGAGTAAACGTAGACTCGTTAGAGAAAGAGGTAAATGCTTTCTTGATTGAGAAAGATATTGTGGATGTTCGTTGGAGCACTAAAGCGGTTAAAACATCGTATGACAAAAATGAATATACACTTATAAACTCAGTAATGATTATGTACAAATAATCTGGCAGCTTAAGAGGGCTTGATAATTCGGGTCCTCTACATATTTTAAGGAGGCTAAATACTATGAGAAAGGTTAAAGAAAAAGATATTAGAGTAGAGAATTGGTGTGGATATGACATTCGTTTTGTTAACATTAAAGGCAACTGGTATGCTGTGTTAAAAGATTTGTGTGATGCTTTAGGGTTGAGACCAGCTAAGGTAAATGAACGATTAAGTCCAGATATGTTAGAAAAAGTAGTTGTTCCGACATCTGATATACCTTCAAAGTATAATAGATCTGAGGTCCCTTCAAAGGACGTCACATCTGACCACCTTTCAAAGGGGGTTACATCCAATCGAGCACGAAAATCCCAGCAAATGTTAGTAGTAAGTGAAGAAGGCATTTACGAAACATTATTTGCCAGTCGTAAACTCGAAGCACGTAAATTTAGAAGATGGACTTTTAAGACACTTAAACGATTAAGGAGCGATGTTGGTCTTAAGGGTTGGGAAGTCTTAAAAATGACTGACCGTGAAGTTCAGGACGAGATTGATTTTATTCTGGATAGTTTATATTGGGATCCAGAGAAAAAATGCGTTATGCAGTCAGTAACCATTCAGGGAGGAGACGTAGAACAAAGATTTTATTCTAGATAAGGTGGTGATTATTATGATGAATTATCAGTTACTTACAGAATATTTTAATAGTTTTAAAGACTTCATAGAAGACGACTTTATGCAGAACCAGGTAAAAATCGTAGAAACATATAAGATTAATTAGGAGGTAAAATTATGTTTAATTATGAGAAAGCTAAAGAAATGTTAGATCTTGCAAAAAAATTAGGACCAGAATATGAAGCATTAGTAAAATGGAATATGAATTCAGTATATGGAGTCGATTCCGATAATGCGTCTATGCGTAAACGAGAAATGCGTTTTGTTTGTTTACCTAGAAACTCGGGACGATATGCTTGGAAAACTGACGGACTTCCATACATGGAGAGCCAGGAGATTATACACGATCTTGAAAACGATATCAAATGTCATATACGAAATGTGTATGGCATTAAGAATCCTAAAGTAACAGTCAACGATAATAAAGAAGTAACTATTGATGTGCATGAGGGTGATTATTATATTACTAAGGTAATCTTTAACGATCCAGCTACTATTGTGTTCTGGAGTGATGGAACTAAAACAGTTGTAAAATGCTGTGAAGATGATACTTTTGATAAAGAAAAGGGATTGGCTATGGCAGTATTGAAAAAAATATCTGGGAATGACAGCAAAGCATTTCATAGAGGCTTAAGACAGTGGATTAAACCTGAGCCTGAACTAGCTTTAGACTTTGACTCCATAATCAGACTTTTTCCCAGCTAGTAAAAAATCGTAAACTGTGCGATTAATGATATCGTCACTCATAACCGGTTAAGAGAACAAATGTCGTCAAAGGAGGAAAAAACATGCCGTCCAGAGAATACAGAGAAGTAAATTTTTGTAAATATTGTCCAAAATGTAGATATTGGGACATTGAGGATATTATGGATCCTTGTAATGAATGCTTAGGAGTACCGTGTAACAAAAATTCGGAAAAGCCAGTTTATTATGAACCAGATGAGGAGGTAAAATGATGATTAAAATTGAAGATTGTATTTTCGCATCACCAGAACAGATGGAATTTGTTATTATGGGTATGAGAAATCCTATGAACTCATGGGATAAGAGCGATAGCGGAGTCTGCTTTAAAACTTTGGCATGTCATAGTTGCCATGAAAACAGAAACAACTGCAAAAAAAATATAGATTCTGGCAGCTTTATTTTAGGTGAAAACGATAAATCTCTCATGCGGCGTTTATCTAAAGCTGGACCGGAACATAGAAAGTATCTCAGAATGCTTCCAGTTTGGTGCAACATTACAGCACCTTTATATTGGTGGAAAGAATTTGATACGTATAAACTTGGTACTGTTTCAAACTCTTGCAGTACTATGCATAAAATTGCCGAGAAAGAGTTTACACTGGATGATTTCTCTACAGATCATTTATTGTGCGGCAGTATGCTTGACGATGTACCGAATAATGACAGTAAATGGGTGAGGTTTAACGGTGGCGATTGTTTGAGGAATACTATTGGTATGTTAAACAAAGCTAGAGAATTGTATTTACGGACAAAAGATAAACGATTCTGGTGGCAGATGATTCAGCTGCTTCCGAGTAGCTACAATCAGAAAAGAAGTATTTTCATGAACGGCGAAGTACTTCTCAATATTTACAATCAGAGATGGGGTCATAAACTTGATGAATGGCGAGAGGTTTGCTTCTTTATTGAAGAATGTCCTTATTGGGATTTCATCGAACCCGGTGTATTTAAGAAAGTTAAAGGGGCGTGATATTTATGATAGCTGGTGTATTATTGTTAGTAGTGTTACTTATAGGCTCTTTTTGCTGGGTTATACTATGAGGTATCTGACGATGAAGGGGATAGTATCTTTTAATTAGTATATTATTTACGACAGAAAGAAGGTGATAAAATGATTAGTTTATACTTAAGTCATCATGGAATAAAAGGTCAGAAGTGGGGTATCAGACGATTTCAAAATAAAGACGGAAGTTTAACTAAATATGGCGTTGAACGATTAAAAGAGGCAGGGAATATTTATGAAAAACAAAATATATCTCGTGGTAAAAAAGAAAATAACAAGTTCAATGGTTCCTAGCACTAAACTATTAGACAAACGTTTTATTTTTGAAAAACGACATGATGTTAGTTATATATTAGATAAACACGGGGATGTTAAACTTACGTATCTTAATGGCGGTAATGCTGCCGTGGCAAAAGGTAGAGAGTGGTGCCAAAAACATCTTAAAGAATATTTTCATGATCCAGGATTAGTGAAAATAACCTATCTTGATGATTGATATTTCGCAGAAAGAAGGTGATATATTTTGACTAACGTACTAATTTCTATTTTCATAGCTATTGTATTCGTTATTGTATGGTGGCATCTATACGCGTAAAAAACATGGCCTTTAATGAGGAGAAAGGAGCGATAAACTATGAAGAAAAAAGACGATATTGTAACTTATGAACTAAAGATTAACAAGACAGCACTTAAGGATTTTATCTTTATGTGTCTAGCTATGGGAGCTTTAGCGATTATTTATGATTTGGTAATTTTCTTACCATACTTATTGAGATAACTTTAAACGATAGGCTCGGTTTAATTACTGAGTCTATTTCTTTTCGTGTATATTACAACGTCTATAATGAAAGAAGTTGATTATATGTTTAAAGTTATTATTAAAAACGAATATGAGGAACTGTGGCGATACCGTAGAGAACATGGTAGTCCAGATTTAGAAGAGCCAGAATTTGACAGGATTAGGTTTGGAGATGGTGTTATTCACCAAATTAATAATGAAAAAGAATTATTCAATTTGTGGAGTGACGCTAAGAAACTTAACTTGTCTGATGGTTATTCTGACTTTATATGGACTGATGTTTGTATTGAACCATCTGAAGACCATATTTTGTTAATAATATATGAAAATGTAGCTTATTAAGAGTTAGGCCCGGTAATTAATATCGGGTCTTTTCTCTTTTATTTTTAAGGAGGTGAAACTTTATGGCTATATTGATTATGGTCGGAGTAGCTTTAATGTTGATTGGGTTCTTTTCATTATGCATTTATGATGGAACAACATTTGCATACATATCGCTTTTCGGTGGTATTATGATATCAATACTTTCTGGTCTTTTTTGTATATTAAACGGAGGTGGGTTATAATGAGGCCATTATTAACATTGTATATCATCGTATGCATATTAACGTATTTTATATTACCTCTTTTTGAACCGCAGCAAACTATAGTTGAACGATTATTCGATTCTTTCACATTAGGATATGTTGGTTTTGCTATCATTGTATTTTGTTTTATTTGTGTTGTATTAGCGTTACAACATTTTTAAGGAGGTGGAACAATGTCACTACTTTATTTCTTCATGTGTAGTTGGATACTTATAACTATTTTGTTGTTTATATTAACCAAACACCCAGAAAAAAATGAAAAATGGTCAGCTTTTATATTAGAAATTATAACTTTTTCTACACTATTAACAATAGCTGAAGTAGTTATAGTGCTTATTGTATTTATGGTTATTGCGATATTTTTAGGGGTATTGGCATTATTTGGTGTAATTGGATAGTTAAGGAGGTGAAACAATGGTATCTTTAATTATTGGTGTTATTTTATTCTTTGTCGGGATATTTATTGATTTCTGCTCAGTATCTGATACAGCATTTAAAGTTGGCACTGCTATGATGCTTATTGGAGCAGTCATAGGATCAGTAGCTTGGTTCTATATTATTGGTACATCAGATATGCCACAATGGGTAAAGTTTATGCTATTAAGTAAATGAGGAGAGTCAAAGTGAATATTTTTGAATTGATTATAGTTTTACTTGCCGAATTGGTGTTAGTCATATCGTGGATTTGTACTATACCCCAAGATCATAATAAATGTTTTAGTGACATGTTTCATAAATACGGTTTAAGTGAAGAAGGAGGATGTAAAGGTCTATCCATTAGAGGAAAACAAAAACGCAAATGTCTAAATTGTCCTTGGCGGGACGGACGATAATTCAAAAGGAGGAGCTAATTATGAAACATAGAGACACTGCGACAGAGATCAAGATTTGGTCTGAAGAAGAGATAAATAATCCTAAATGCAGACCAAAAGGTTACACAAATACTTATATACATGCAATCGAACCGGGGGCATCTAAAGGTATGTATATTGTTGAGGTTACAATGCCTAAATATTGTGAGGAGGATTAACTATGGCTAAAAAGATTAAGAAGATTTACAAGAACAAGAACAAAGATAACAAAAAACATTATCCGGTAAGAGTAGATTACGATAATGGCAGTCATATTCTTATTCCAGATAATCATGAATTTGGTTCATTTTGTAAGAAACATGGATGCTCTATGGCTGCATCATCAATTGCATTACAGTTCTTGGGAGTTAAGCAGAAAGATGGCACTGCTTGGAATCCGGACGAGCTTTATACGTACGCTAAAAAACATGTGGCTGGTTATAACGGCTCCAAACTTACTGTATATGGTACAAAGATCCTTATCAATAAACTTGCTGGCGGTAAAAGAGCTAAATGGTATCCGATAACCGGAAGAAATAATAGAGACGTAAAGAAACGTATTCGTAGAGCTTTACGTGCAGGAAAGATTGTTATATTTGAACAGAAGAATCCAATACATACCGTCGTCTTTTTAGGTTTTAATGAAAAGGGCGACAAAGTTAGAATTGCTACATACGGAAAGGTTCAAGGCGGAAAGCTTAACGATCAGATAAATAAGAAAGCGCTGCATGGTTGTACCGGTGTAGAAAAGCAGCAGAACTGGTTTAAGGGTGCTAGTTACGGTGCTGGTTATACGATTGTGGGGTGATTATTATGTCTAATACTATTCCGTCACGAGAAGAATATGAAAAGATGTTGGCTGGTGTATTAGAACCAGTATACGGTAAAATGAGCCGGGATGAGTACGATGATCGATATTCTGTTTTGGAATTGGGTTTGTTAGAAAATCTGATTACACCACAGCAATACGTGGATATGTTTAATAAATTGTTAGATATGTATCAGACATCAAGGCCAAGTTTTGAGGGTCATTTTGGACCAAGAGAATTCATTTAGGAGGTAGTGTATGAACGACAGTAACTTAAGTAAGAATGGTAACAACTATTATGATGGAACTGCAGCACGTGCTATTAGGAATGCTGATAGACCGAGTGTTGATGAAGAAATGCGTTTCAAAAAGTTTTTAGGAACTATATTCAATTTGTGTGAATTATCGGGTTTTCATATTGAAAATCGTTTAGTAGTGAAAGACAAGAAAACCGGAAGGATTTATGAATAGATTAGGAGGTAAAACTTATGTGTTATATTCTTAGTATTTGTATTACAATTGCATCGATTTGGACTGGAAATTTAAAGTGGCTTACGCCAGCAGCTATATTCGCTTTGGCTGGGGCTGTTTCTTATGTTGGAGGCGAGATTGGCAAATTGACTGTAGTTTACGTGGATAAAGAAGTAACAAAAAGTATGAATGCTACAGATATTAAGGAGGAGAAATAATGTTATTAGTTGGTAAAATTATTAATATTATTGGATGTATGTTATGCATCTTTACAGCTCGTAAATTTGCAAAAGATGACAATACATGTATGGCAATATTGTTTTGTACATTTATTTTAGGGTTCTGGAGTGGAGTACTCGCATAAAAAACATACCCTTTAATGAGAACTAATAATTCTATTTATTTAAAAAGGAGGATCTATTATGAAGATCAAGGAAAAAATGGTGGAACTTAAAGACAAGAGTATTAACTTTGTTAAAGAACACAAATACGACATTATGGTAATCGGACTGTACACGGCAGTTGATTTAGCATTTTATTGTGTCGGAAGAAGAGACGGAAGGATCGAACGTGACAGAGATTGGCAGAAAGAATTGGACGGTAAAGTTGTTGTCGGCAATGATATGATAGGCAGCCTTCTTACAGAAGCTGACAAGTATTATGGAGATGGAACTCGTACCAGAAGATACTTTGACATGTATGTCACTAACGATGATGCCTCTGACGATGCTATTAAAGTAACTGACTTGGGTAAGATCGGTGATGATATGATCAACATTTACAAAGATAAACTCGATATTTCTAATGAACAGGTTACCCACATGATGATCGTTACAGACCCAGAAACGGGTAAATAATTTATTAGGTTTTAGGAGGGGCGCTTTATGCGCTTCTTCTTTTATTTTTAGGAGGTAATACTATGAAACAGGTAGGTAGAAATCCAGATTTTGTTAGGATTCGTCTTGATATTCCAAAGAATACTTACAGGAATCTTATGGAATTACTTAAGCTGTCTAAGGAACAGGGGGTTACTGAGAATCCGGATGTTGTAGCAGCGAGTTGCATTGACTCTGTGTATGAGTTAGTGTTTAAAGAGGTGGGAAGAATGGACGAGAATAAAAGATTTGGTAAGAAAAAAATGGAAATTTAACATGCGACTTGATGTATGTGATAAACTAATGTTAGATGATGGAATGAAACGAACAGGCTTGTCTGCATCAGGATTCGTACGTTTTTGCAATAAAATATACACTGCGCGGATTGATGAAAGGAGATATACATGGGCCGAAAAAAGAGTGAAGATAGTAAAAAGTATGAAGTTAAAATAAGATTAAATCAGGAAGATCTTGGGACAATTGAATTTATACAGCGACACACTGGTAAATCAAAGTCTCAAATTTATAGAGATCTTGCAGCGCAAGAGTGTATTCGTATCATGTTTGGTGATAAAAATACTTAAATTCTTGTGGGTACAAAAATTCCGAAAGGTGGTGATTTTATAGGATTCTTGTGGGTACAAAAATAAAAACAAGAATTCTTGTGGGTACAACAATTCTTAATCTGGCTAAAAGTAGAAACTATTAATTGCCTACAAAATAATTCTTGTGGGTACAAAAATCAATAAATTTTTAAAAATTATGCAAAAAACCCAACTTTTGGCCAGATTTGTGGTAAATTAGTTGACATATAGGCAACTCTATATTTACTATATATTTTTCTAATTAATTAGAATTCCTTATAGCAAATAGTAAGTTGCCTGTGGGTCAACTTTTATAAATTGGAAATTTTTTACAATTAGGAGGTATAGTATGAGCGAAATGGATTTGTTGGATATGTTTGCCGAGAATCTTAAGTACGTTATGAATGACGAGAACATTAGCGCTACCGAACTATCAAGATTAACTGGGTTAGAGAAATCAACAATAAGTAGATATTTAAAAGCTCAACGAATGCCATCGATGAAGGCTTTTTTAAATATTTGTAGAGCGCTTAATTGTGACTATTATGATATTCTACCGTCGATGACTAGTTATATTAGATAGGAGAAATAAGAATGAAAAACAAAGAATTAATGGACGATTTTTGGAGAAGAGTTAAAAGTTGGAATGGATATCGTCAACATTGTTTTACTGGAGTTCATCAGATAGGTGTTTGGCAAGTACAATTTAGAACACCGGATGGACTAACGGGAATATATGATGGTCTTCGTCATATAACAAGAAGAGTATTCGATAACTTCGATGACATGGACGAATACTGGTTCAATTGGGAGATATCGTGTAACATTGAACATTATATGAATCGTATGGGATACAGCATTGAAAGTCTTGCCGTTGATGTTGGCATATCTACACAAACAATGTATAACTATTTAAACTGTAAAACTTCACCAAGAGCTGACGTTATATTTCGTATGGCTAAAGTTCTGGATTGCACACCAGACGATTTGTTTTACGTTGAATCAAGATATAAGTAAAGGAGATGATATTTATGGCATCACATGGAGTACCAGTAAAAATTGTAGAAACTGGAGAAGTATTTGGGAGCATTAAAGCGTGCGCAGATGCGATCGGCGCTACAGCAACATGCGTAAGTAATGTAGTTAATAAACGATATGGATATGTTTCAGTACAAGGTTACCATATTGTTCATGCTGATGAAGATTATATTCCTAGAAGACCTAGAGTTATGATTAATGAAACTGGCGAAATATTCAATTCGTTAAGAGCTTGTGCTCATGCCATTGATGGCGTACCGTCAGGTATTCATGAAGTCATCTACGGTAAGCGTAAACAGTATAAAGGATACACTTTTAGCTATGTGTAAACAAATACACACGCGTCATAAACATACACTGTTATAGGAGAGAGAGGCCTGATGTCTCTTCCTCTTATATTTTTGGCATATAGCTCAGTCGGTGAGAGCGCCGGCCTTATAAGCCGTATGTCGTGAGTTCGAGTCTCACTATGCCAATAAAGGAGGTATGTTATGGCGGGAAGAGAGAGTACATTCGAGAAACATTTAAAAAAAGAATTAAAGAATCGATATCCTGGATGCATTATAATTAAGCTTCCATCAGGTCTAGTTCAGGGCATACCTGATAGATTAATATTGTTCAATGACCGATGGGCTACGTTGGAAGTTAAGAGAAGCGCCACTGCTCCACATAGACCTAATCAAGATTACTATGTAGAACGAAATAATAAAATGGCGTTTTCAAGATTTATATTTCCGGAGAACGAAGAAGAGGTTCTTAACGATCTCGATAATTATTTCTTAAGGAGGTAAAACATGGAGTTTATAAAACATCCGTTTTTAGTTGGTAAGCATGCTTTGTTTTCGGCTAGTCAATCGCAATGGCTTCGCTACAGTGATGAAAAACTTATTGCTAAGAAAGAAGAGATGACAGCACAGGAACGAGGAACTAAGATTCATGAATGGGCCAAGATGAGTATAGATCTTTGTATTAAACAGCCAAGATCTAAAAAAACTTTATATGCATATGTGAATGACGCCATAGGATTTAAGATGAATACCGAAGTAATTTTATATTACTCCGATAGATTCTTTGGTACTGCAGATGCTATTAGTTTTCGTCGTGGCATGCTTCGAATACATGATTTAAAAACGGGTAAAGTCGGTAAGATTGAGAAGCATATCGATCAGTTAGTTGTATATGCCGCTTTGTTTTGTTTGGAATACAGTGTTAATCCTGAAGATATTAAGACTGAACTTAGAGTGTACAAACAGGATGAAGTATTGGTCCATGACACAGAACCTGAAGAAATCAGAGAAGTAATGGATCGAATAATTTATATTGATAACTTGTTGAATGATATTGAATAGGAGGTTTGATCATGAGCAGAATCGTAGAAGAAATAGATTCATATTTAGGTTGTGGCTCTATGACCGATGAAGAATATCTTGAACACTATGGTATGCCTCGTAGATCAGGCCGATACCCATGGGGTTCTGGTGACGAGCCATATCAGCATTCACGAGACTTTATGGGTCGTGTTGATGAGATGCGTAAAAAAGGTTTTACATATTACGACAAAGAAACTGGAAAAACACTTACTGGTGATAAAGCCATCGCTGCTCGTTTTGGATATTCTACCACAGATTTTAGAACAGTTTATTCCATTGCTAAAGACCAGCGTAGAATGGATGATGTCGCCACTGCCAAACGTCTTAAAGAGAAAGAAGGAATGAACAATTCCGAAATTGGTAGAAAAATGGGAATAAACGAATCGTCTGTAAGATCTTTATTAAACGCCAGTTCTGAATCGAGAATGAAACAGGCTCGTGCAACAGCTGACTTTCTTAAAGAAAGAGTCGAAAACAGTAGATATGGCATGATCGACGTTGGAAAAGGTGTTGATCTTGAACTTAATGTGTCACAGGAAAAACTTAATCAGGCGTTATTTATGTTGCAGGCTGAGAATGGTTATAATGTATACAATAACCGATTCGACCAGGTGACCAATAAAGGTCGGATGACAACACAGAAAGTTCTTACCAAACCAGAGATAAAGTATAAAGATGCTTATGACCTATCGAAAATCGATACCGTTAAAGATTACATTACCAGAGACGGCGGTGACTCTTACGAAAAGAAGTTTCATTATCCTGAATCATTAGACTCCAAACGTGTCAAGATTTTGTATGATGAAGATGGTGGTACACAGCGTGATGGCATGACTTGGATCAGACCTGGAGTTAAAGACTTATCTCTTGGTGAATCGCGGTATGCTCAGGTCCGTATTATGGTTGACGGAAAATACTATATTAAAGGTATGGCTGCATATGGTGATCCTAAGATTTTTCCACCTGGCGTGGACGTAATAGTTAACTCTAACAAGTCTAAAGAAAAGGGTATGGAGAAAGCATTAAAGAAAATCAAAGACGATCCTGATAATCCATTTGGTGCGCTTATTAAAGAAGGTGGCCAATATTGGTATAATCCGAAAACCGGAGAAAGAACAAGCGCTAAAGATCCAAATGCTAAACTTGGATTGATTAACAAGACCCGAGAAGAAGGTGAATGGAGTGCTTGGAAAGATTCTTTGCCATCACAGTTCTTGTCTAAACAGTCTAAGACATTAGCTAAGAATCAGTTGGACTTAGATGTTGCTAACAAGAAAGAAGAATATGCTGAGATTATGGCCCTGTCAAATCCGACCATCAAGAAGTATTATCTGAATAAGTTTGCCCAGTCTTGCGATGCAGCAGCTATGAATCTACAGGCAGCAGCATTACCTGGACAGAAGTATCATGTGTTCTTACCTGTACCATCGCTTAAAGACAATGAGGTTTATGCACCTAATTACAAAGATGGTACTAAGTTGGCAATAATTAGATTCCCACATGGTGGACAATTTGAGATACCTATCTTAACAGTTAACAACAAGAACAAAGAAGCTATTGCTCTCATGAGTAAGACAGCTTCAGATGCCATAGGCATAAACCAAACTGTAGCTGAACAGTTATCGGGCGCAGACTTTGACGGCGATGCAGGAATTTGTATTCCTACTGGAAATGGAAAGGTTAAAATACAGAACAAAAAACCTTTATCAGAATTAGTTAGCTTCGATAACAAATTAGAATATGGCGGTGAAGAGAAAGTAGATGCTAATGGTAAGAAACATTACTATCGTAATGGCATCGAATACTTCCCACCTGAAGACAAACGTAAACAGTTAGAGATGGGTAAAGTATCTAATCTTATTAATGATATGACATTACTTGGTGCTGATGACCATGAGATTGCTAGAGCAGTAAAACATTCCATGGTTGTAATCGATGCTGAAAAACATAAGCTTGACTACAAAGCGAGCGAGAAAGATAATAACATTGCAGGTTTGAAAAAGAAATACCAAGGCTCTGCTACTGGTGGTGCTGCAACTATCATATCAGCTGCTAAAAGCCCGTATAGAGTAGATAAGCGACAGGGGCAACCCCGGGTTAATCTTAAGAAGAATGCATACCGTAACCAGGATGGAGACATATGGTACGATCCGACTCGTCCTGAAGGAGCGTTATTATATAAGCGAGCTGATGATGCTGACTACAGTTTCGAAAAGATCGATCCGAAGACCGGCAAAGTAAAGCTGTACGAGGGTACTAAGACCACTGAATCTAAGAAGATGTTAGAAACAGATGACGCTATGACATTAGTATCTCCCTTCCGTAACCAAATGGAATTGGTCTATGCTGAGTATGCAAACTCTATGAAAGAGTTAGCTAGAAAGTCTAGAGTTGAAGCATCAAACACAGATAAGATTGCATACAATAGAGATGCAAAGAAAAAGTATGCTTCTGAAGTTGAGTCTTTAAAAGCTAAGATTGAGAAAGCAGAACTTAATACAGCTAGAGAAAGAGCGGCCAATCGTATGGCAGCAGCAACAGTCAAAGCTAAGAAAGATGCAGCAAATGCTAAAGGTGAAGACATTAGCGGTAAAGACATTAAGAAGGCAGGCCAGGTTGCGCTTACAAAGTATCGTGAAGAGTTAGGCTCAGTATCTAGAAAAGATAGAAACATTGTATTAACTGATAGAGAATGGGAAGCTATACAGGCAGGTGCAGTCTCAGAGAATACACTTAATCGTATTCTTAGAAATAGTGATGCTGATTCATTGAGACAAAGAGCAATGCCAAAAGAAACCAGAGAGCTTAACAAAGCTAAACAAAATCGTATTAAAGCTATGTCGGCATCATATACGATTGCACAGATAGCAGAGAAGTTAGGAGTATCTACATCTACAGTAACTAAGTATCTTAAGTCTTAACGAAAGGGGATGATATAATGAATAACGAATTCATGATTACTACATTCGATAATCCATTCGATCCTTTCTATCAGTTTGATGAATGGTTATTATTCGATAACATGAAAGGTTACAACACTTGTGGTCATCTTGCTCGTTTAGTTGAGATTGCAGATGATTTAACAGATAAAGAAATAGATGGTTTGATAAGTGAAGGAATCAATTTCATGATCGAACACGATCCTTTAAACATTTACAAAAAAGTTTGGAAAGATAATAAGACTCCTGAAGGTATTGAACCTGTCATTATGGAGTCTTAAAAGACATAGGGGGGGTCTCCAAAATTGCACCCCCCTCT